>Ga0302237_1000019_pt1 | contig 222526 bp, 208 predicted proteins | sample AAG_UR_Ala_MG_FD_193530 | JGI IMG/M metagenome (GOLD analysis project Ga0302237, IMG submission 193530) | Enriched activated sludge microbial communities from anaerobic digester in WTTP, New Holstein, Wisconsin, United States - AAG_UR_Ala | ecosystem: Engineered > Bioreactor > Anaerobic >... | reverse complement strand
GGAACTGGCTGCTTGAGAACATGCTTGGCAGACCGATGTTCAACGCGACAAAGCAAAAAGAGCTTGAGCATCCAATAGTAGAGGTGGGCAAAGAGCTAAGAGGCATGATGTCCTGGATAAAAGAATAGTAATTGGGAGGAAGCAGCATGAACAGTCAAAATGTCAAACTAGGTATGCAGAAGGCACCGCACAGGTCGCTGCTTAAAGCTCTTGGTCTTACTGACAAGGAAATAGAAAAACCCTTCATAGGGGTTGTAAACTCATTTAACGAAGTAGTGCCAGGTCACATACACCTTCGCGAGATTGCAGAGGCGGTTAAAAAGGGAATTCTCATGGAGGGCGGCACGCCTTTCGAATTCCCGACAATAGCAGTTTGCGACGGTATAGCCATGAACCACGAAGGAATGAGATACTCACTGGCAAGCAGGGAGATAATAGCAGACAGCATAGAAATAATGGTAAAGGCGCACGCCTTTGACGGAATAGTACTCATCCCAAACTGCGATAAATCTGTACCGGGGATGCTAATGGCTGCAGCCAGGCTGGATATACCGGCGATTGTCGTAAGCGGAGGGCCTATGCTTGCGGGCAAGGTATCCGGCAAGGCTGAAGACCTTACATCAGTGTTTGAGGGAGTAGGAGCAGTAACGAGTAAAAATATGAGTGAAGCCGAGCTTGACTGCCTTGAAGAGAATGCGTGTCCGACATGCGGATCGTGCTCAGGAATGTTTACGGCCAATTCAATGAACTGCATGAGCGAAGTTCTGGGTATGGCGCTGCCGGGCAACGGAACGGTTCCGGCGGTATACGCACAAAGAAAAAGGCTCGCCAAGGAAGCGGGAATGGCTATAATGAAGCTTGTCAGTGAAGACATAAGGCCAAGCCAGATACTAACGGAAAAGACGTTCGAAAACGCGCTCGTGGTAGATATGGCACTTGGCTGCTCAACAAACACAGTACTTCACCTAACTGCCATTGCAAACGAAGCGGGAGTCAAAATAGACCTCGACAAGATAAACAGTATCAGCTCAAAGACTCCTAACCTTTGCAGGCTTAGGCCGGCAGGTCCGTACCACATGGAGGATCTGGATGCAGCAGGCGGAATATCGGCAGTTATGAATGAGCTTTCAAAGGCAAACCTGCTCAACCTGCAGGAGCTTACTGTATCGGGGGAAACAGTGGGCGAAAAGATAAGCGGCTGCGAAAAGAAATATGATGTCATAGCATCAATCGACAAGCCATACAGCTCCACAGGAGGTATAGCCGTTCTAAGAGGAACGCTGGCTCCGGACGGTGGAGTAGTCAAAAAATCTGCCGTTGTAGACGATATGCTCGTTTCAAAAGGCAAAGCTAAAGTGTTTGACTGTGAGGAAGATGCGGTGAGCGCAATATTCTCAGGAAAAATACAAAAAGGGGATACTGTAGTAATAAGATATGAAGGGCCAAAAGGGGGGCCTGGAATGAGGGAGATGCTTTCACCTACGTCTGCCATAGCTGGAATGGGGCTGGACAAGGATGTATCGCTTATTACTGATGGAAGATTTTCGGGTGCGACAAGGGGAGCAGCAATAGGGCACGTCTCGCCGGAAGCTGCCGAGGGCGGACCTATTGCGTATATAATGGACGGAGACGAAATAGAAATAGACATGCTAAAAGGCGTTCTGAATCTGCTTGTAAGCGAAAGCGAGCTGGAAGAGAGAAAAAATAAAATCCAGCTCAAGAGCAGCTCGTGCGGAGGATATCTGGGCCGGTATGCAAAGCTCGTATCTTCTGCTTCGGAAGGGGCGGTATTTAAAAAATAGGACAAGATGTTGGGAAGGTGAGAATTTTGGTTAAAAGTGGAGCCCAGGTTGTTTTGGAATGCCTGAAGGAGCAGAAAGTTGACACTATTTTTGGATATCCGGGAGGTGCTGTAATACCTCTGTACGATGCGCTTTATGACGAGCTGGACTATTTCAGGCATGTTAGGACATCGCACGAGCAGGGAGCCGTGCATGCAGCTGACGGTTATGCCAGGGCAACCGGCAAGGTTGGCGTGTGCTTTGCAACATCTGGGCCGGGAGCCACAAACATAATAACAGGACTTGCCACTGCATATATGGATTCTGTGCCGATGGTTGTAATAACAGGCCAGGTTGCAATGGCTCTATTGGGCAAGGACTCGTTCCAGGAGATAGACATAGTAGGAATGACGCTTCCAATAACCAAGCACAACTGCCTGGTTAAAGATGTCACAAAGCTTGCAGATACAATAAGAAAGGCTTTCGAAGTGGCAAGAAGCGGCAGACCGGGTCCTGTGCTTATAGATATTCCAAAGGACATATTCACAAAACAGGTTGAATACGAAAAGAAACAGGCTGACGGAAACAGCAAACCTCAAACATCTGCAAAGGTGGATATGGAGCTGCTCAAGCAAGCGGCCGACATGATAAATGAATCAAAAAGACCTGTAATATATGCAGGCGGAGGCACAATATCTTCAAATTCGTCAGATAAGCTATTCGAGCTTGCAAAAAAAGGAGACATACCAGTTGTCAACACCCTTATGGGCCTGGGAAGTTTCCCGAGAAACGACGAGCTTTCGCTCGGAATGGTTGGAATGCACGGATATGAAAATGCAAATATGGCCGTTATGGAAAGCGACCTTATAATAGGAATAGGAGCCAGGTTCAGCGACAGGGTAATAGGAAATCCAAACAAGTTCGCTCCCGGCGCCAGGATAATACACATAGATATAGACGGTACGGAGCTCAACAAAAACATGGATGCGTATCTGCCTATTGAAGGCGATCTGTCTGAGAGCCTGGGGGTTCTAATAGAGCTTGTGGAAGCGGCAGACAGAAAGGATTGGCATAGCCATATTGCAAAGTGGAAATCGCACAATAAGGCGGGGAAAGACCAGTTTACGCCCGAGAACATACTCGAGTACATGAACGGCAGGTTCGAGGATGCAGTTGTGGCAACCGATGTCGGACAACACCAGATGTGGACAGCTCAGATATGGAAATTCAAGGAGCCAAGGACCTTCATATCCTCGGGAGGACTTGGAACCATGGGATATGGCCTAGGGGCAGCCATAGGGGCGCAGCTTGGAAGACTTGACAAGCGCGTAGTGCTTGTAACCGGAGACGGCAGCTTCAGGATGAATTGCAACGAACTGGCAACGCTATCGAAGCTCGACGTGCCCGTTGTGATATTGCTGCTAAACAACAGCTCGCTCGGCATGGTTCGCCAGTGGCAGAGGCTGTTTTCGAATAAGAGATTCTCAGAGACTGATTCAAATGAGAATATCGACTACGTCAAGCTTGCACAAGCCTACTCAATACAGGCCTTCAGGGCAGGCAACCTGGATGAGCTTGAAAGCGCCGTATCATCAATGGACAACACAAAACCAGCATTCATAGAGTGCGTAATAGACAAGGATGAGTGCGTATACCCTATAGTTCCTCCGGGAAGACCTATAGACGAATACATTGTAGGATAGGAATTATTTTGAATTAAGAATGCCCGCTGAGCCTTTACAGGCTCGGCGGGCATTTTGTGCTTATCTGGATTTAGTTATAGTATTCGTCCTTTTCAAATATGTTTCTTATTTCATCTACATTGCTTGTAAATCCAAGAGCAAGCATGAGCTTTATTCTGGCTTTTTGTCCGTTGAGTTCACCGCCGAATATGCAGCCCATCTTTCGAAGAGCGTACCCTGCGCCTTCATAACCGTACGTGTCTAGAACTCTTCCGGCAGGGCATCTGGAGACTATTACAACAGGTATATTCTTGTCTATGGCATATTGAACGCCCTCGACCATCTTGGGAGGTATGTTGCCGCGGCCCATGGCCTCTATAACTATTCCCTTTGAACCTGAATCCACACAGAATTTCAAAAGTTTTGAGTCCATTCCCAGAACACATTTAATAAGGTCTACATCAGATTCTATTATGTCTGTTTTAATATGCTGCCCCGGAGTGATATTTCTATGGATTATGAGCTTGTCATTGTCTATAACTCCAAGAGGGCCGTAAGTCAAGGATTTGAACGTTCCAAGGCTCAGTGTGTTTGTCTTTGTAGTTTCAAACGCCGTATTAACCTCATTGTTTAAAACAATAAGCACACCTTTGTTTCTTGCTTTCTCGGAAACCGCCGTACATACTGCGGCTGCAAGATTGCTTGGGCCGTCGTAACCAAGCTCGGAACTGCTTCGCATTGCGCCCACCACGATGACAGGCTTTTCACTTTCTATTGCAAGGTCGAGAAAGTAAGCCGTTTCCTCGAGGCTGTCTGTTCCGTGAGTTACTACAACGCCTGTTATGGTCTCATCTGCAAGGAGTTCCTCGACCTGTTTTTTAAGTCTCATGAGAATCTCCGGAGTCACGTGAGGCCCTGGAATTTCGGAAAAGTTGACAACCTTAATATCGGCAAGTTTGTCGATATTGGTCACCATTGACATGATCTGCTCGCCCGAGAGAGTAGGTATTGCAGCACCTATTCTGGGATCGATGGTCATAGAAATGGTACCACCTGTAAAAATTATGGCTACAGTATCCTTCTTCATATTAAACCTCCCATTAATATTTTAAATCAAAATGAGTGTTAAGAAGATTATACAAGCATATAGGCGTGTAATACATATACAATATTAAGATATTATATGAATATACCGAATATATAAAAAAATGCAATCGCATTTTTCTATAAAAAAAAACTGCCTTCTTTAACAAAGAAAGCAGGGCCACACATTCCGTGTGAAAAAATCCGTTCGAAAGGGGTATTGAGAATAGAGATTTTATTCGGGTTGTCAGGGGGATAACCACTGAAATCAGTATAGCAAAAAACTAAAATTTGTGCAACTGATTTATATGAAATTTTTTTATACAAAAGGCATGTACATATTTCGGATTGCGTCAAAACTTAATGTAAATTGCTGTGAGTAATGGGGTATTTTATTTATAAATCGAAGGTTTTGTTATATAATAATATATGCTTGTCTGAAAAGGCGGGCACATTAACAGAGAAGGTGAAGCAAATTGATGGAAATATATTTGGACAACAGTGCCACCACAAGGCCATATGACGAAGTGGCGCAAAGGATGATGGAATACCTCACGGACAAGTACGCCAATCCGTCATCGGCACACAGCAAGGGCGTTGAAATTGAAAGAGATATAAAAAACGCAAGGAAAAAAATTGCATCGCTGATGGGTGCAGGCGAAGATGAAATATTTTTCACATCAGGAGGAACCGAAGCGGACAACGTAGCGATACGTGGTGTGGCCTATGCAAACCGCAAGCAAGGAAGGCATATAATAACAACATCAATAGAACACCCGGCTGTGCTCAGCACCGTCAGGGACTTGGAAAGCGAAGGCTTTGAAGCGACATACCTTAGCGTAGACAGCAATGGAGTTATTGACTTTGAAGAGTTCAAAAAAGCCCTCAGGGATGAAACTATTCTTGTAGCTATAATGCACGTTAACAACGAGTGCGGCAGTATTCAGCCCGTCGACAAGATAGGAAGATACCTTTCCAAGCTCAAAAGAAAGGTGTATTTTTTTGTTGATGCTGTCCAGTCGTTCGGCAAGATTGACTTCAGGCCATCCAGATACGGAATAGACCTAATGTCGATAAGCGGTCACAAGCTGCATGGGCCCAAGGGAATAGGCGCGCTATATGTAAAGAAAGGGACCAAGCTCAGGCCAATTGTAACAGGAGGCGGCCAAGAAAAGGGCATAAGGCCGGGCACAGAAAACGTGCCGGGAATTATGGGACTTGAGACTGCGGCAGAAAAGACGCTTTCAGATTTGGGCTCAAGGATAGAAAGGCTTGCATCCATGAAAAGGCTGCTCCAGGAAGAACTGGAGGCAAGGGTTCCGAATATAAAGGTTAACAGTATGCCTGAAGGCGTATGCCACATACTCAATATCTCGTTTATGGATGTCAAGGGAGAGGTGCTGCTGCACACGCTCGAACAGGACGGTATTTTTGTCTCCACAGGGTCTGCGTGCTCATCGAAGAAAAAGGGAAGTCACGTACTGGGAGAGATGGGGCTTTCAAATGCTCAAATTGAAGGCGCGATACGGTTTAGCCTTGGCGAGTTCAATACAGTAGATCAGATAAAGAGCGCAGCAGAAACTGTAAGCATTCGGGTTGAAGAGTTTAGAAAAATAGTGGGTAAATAAGGAGTTGACAAGCATGTACAACATAGTAATAGTAAGATACGGAGAAATTGCGGTTAAAGGCAAGAACAAGCCCGTATTTGAGAAGAAGCTTGTGGCAAACATCAAAAACGCCCTCAGGTCTCTTGGGAATATAAATGTATATAGAAAGCACGGCAGAATACTAATAGACGTAGAAGAGCATGACTATGAGGCTGTTATTGAGGAAGCGAAGAAGGTATTCGGAGTTTTCTCGCTGAGTCCTGCCATACTTGTAGAAAAGGATTTTGAGAAGCTTGAAGAAAAATGCCTTGAGCTGCTCAGCGAAAAGGTGGAGTTCGAGGACGTATGCACATTCAAGGTGGACTCGAAAAGGACCGATAAGAGCTTTCCGCTCAAATCGCCTGAAATCAGCAGAGAGATAGGAGCGTATTTGCTCAGCAAGCTTTCGGATAGTGTAAGCGTAGATGTAAACAATCCCGATGTTATGGTTTATGCTGAAATCAGGGAGGATTGTTATATATGTTTTACGGAGAAAATCCGTGGTTACGGCGGAATGCCGCTTGGCACCAACGGCAAGGCGCTGGTGCTGCTTTCGGGAGGAATAGACAGCCCGGTGGCCGCCTGGATGATAGCCAAAAGAGGTGTGGAGATAGAAGCCATACATTACCACAGCTATCCGTTCACCAACGAGCGGTCTCTTGAGAAGGTCAAGGATCTTGCAAGGATACTTTCAAAATACAGTGGGCCGGTGAAGTTCTACAGCGTCAATTTGCTGCCTATACAGAAAATGATAAACGAGCATTGTCCGCAGGATGAACTTACCATAATTGCGCGAAGGTTCATGATGAAGATTGCGGAAAGAGTCGCCAGACTCAAAGGCTGCAATGCACTAGTGACAGGTGAGAGCATAGGCCAGGTTGCATCCCAGACTATAAACGGCCTTGAGGTCACAGACGGGGCTGTTCAGATTCCGGTATTCAGGCCTCTTATTGCATTCGACAAGATTGAAATTATAGCCATTTCGGAAAAGATAGGCACGTACGAGACATCCATAATTCCAGAAGAAGACTGCTGTACAGTATTTCTGCCAAAACATCCTGTTACAAAGCCTAAGCTCGACAGGATTGAAAAATCAGAATCAGTACTGCCTGTTGAAGAACTTATTGAGAATGCAATTGAAAGCATGGAAGTGGAGGTGATAGGGTATGAATAAATTTATTGCCAGATGGATTGTATCAACCCTGGCCTTATTCCTGACAGCTTCTCTGCTGCAGTCGGTTGAGGTTACGGGAATAGCTGCTGCGCTTATTGCGGCGGCAGTACTTGGGATCGTAAATATGTTCCTTAAACCACTGGCTCTGATTTTGACTCTACCACTAAATATTTTGACTTTAGGTCTCTTTACACTTGTAATAAATGGATTCATGCTATATATAGCATCGGCGCTTGTACCGGGATTTGCCGTCACGGGTTTCTGGGGAGCCGTCGGAGGAGCTTTGGTGCTCAGCGTTTTCAACATGATACTAAACGGTATTTTCGATATTGAAAAATAAGGGGTTAATAAAATGATAGAAATAGGGGTTATGAACAGACTCAAGATTGACAGATTCGCGCAGCAGGGAGCATACCTTTCGGACAACAGTGATGCCAAGTCGGTGCTCCTGCCTAAAAAATTCGTACCTGAGGGTGCAAAGGAAGGCGACTTCCTGGATGTTTTCGTATACAGGGATTCCAGTGACAGGCTCATTGCCACCACCAAGACGCCAAAGGGCATGGTAGGGCAGCTTGCGTATCTGAAGGTGGTTGAGACTACAAAAATCGGGGCGTTCCTTGACTGGGGATTGGACAAGGATATACTGCTTCCCTTTACAGAGCAAAAATACAACATACAAAAGGGGAAAAGCTACCTTGTGCTTATATATCTCGACAAAAGCAAGCGCATTAGCTCCACCACAGATATATATGACTATCTGAGGACTGACAGCACTCACGAGGCCGGAGACTGGGTTGAAGGTACTGTATATAGTTTGAAAAAAGGCATGGGTGTCTTTGTGGCGGTAGAAAATACTTTCAAGGGAATGATACCGGAAAGCGAGTGCTTCGAGAAGCTTTACCCCGGAGACAAGGTGAAGGCAAGGGTGATTAGGGTAAGGGAAGACGGCAAGCTTGACCTTTCCACAAGGAAAGAGGCCTACAAGCAGATGGCAGACGACTCTGATAAGCTCATGGAGTATATAAGGGGCTGCGGCGGAGAAATCTTCATCGGCGACAAGAGCGATCCGGAAATAGTAAAGGAATATCTTGGAATGAGCAAGGCAGCCTTCAAGAGGGCAGCCGGAAGGCTTCTCAAAGAGGGAAGTATAGAAAAAACAGCTTCAGGCTATAAATTTAAAAACTAGGGAGGCAAAAATATGAATAAGAATCCAATAGTAACTTTTGAAATGGAAAGCGGCGGCAAAATTGAAATCGAGCTATATGAAAACATAGCTCCGAATACGGTCAGAAACTTCATTTCGCTTGTCGACAAGGGCTTCTACGATGGGCTGATATTCCACAGGGTAATCCCAGGCTTCATGATACAAGGAGGATGCCCTCAGGGAAGTGGCACAGGCGGACCTGGCTACACAATAAAGGGCGAGTTCAGCATGAACGGCTTCACCAACAACATGAAGCACGAAAGAGGTGTGGTTTCAATGGCGAGGGCTATGAATCCAGACTCTGCGGGTTCGCAGTTTTTCATAATGGTAGCAAAATCTCCTCATCTTGATGGTCAATATGCTGCCTTTGGCAGGGTTATAAGCGGAATGGAAGAGGCGGACAGAATTGTATCAGTAGACAGGGATTATACGGACAAGCCTAATTCGCAGCAGAAGATCAAGAAGGCGAGCGTTGAAAAATTCGGCGTTGAATACCCAGAGCCTGAAAAAATGTAATTCGAAAATTCTAATTAAAATTGGAACGGACGCGATTATTCGCGTCCGTTTTTTAGATATGACATGTTTGATTAGATGGTTTTATCGGCCAGATATGCGTTAGCATCAGTCACAAGCTCATTTATCAGTTCCTTGACTGTGACTATCTTGTCTATCCTGTATACGTTTGAGCCTGAGAAAATAAGGCCGTTGTCCACATCGCCCTTTACTGAATTGATTAGGGCCAGGGATATGCAATAAGGCGTGCTTGCAGGGTTGCAAGGCTTAAGGCAGTTCCAGCATCTACTCACAGGAATATTTGAATTTTCAAGAGATTCTATAAATTTGTTCCTGATGGCTCTGCCAGGAAGGCCTACAGGACTTTTGACAAGCTGGACATCTTCTTTCTTGGCATTGACATAAGCCATTTTGAAGTTTATATGAGCATCACATTCTTCAGTGGCTACAAATCTTGTTCCCATTTGTACGCCGGATGCTCCTAGCATTATGAACTCACCTATGTCGCTTCCGGTGAATATGCCGCCTGCGGCAATCACAGGTATCTTCTTGTTGAAAGTCTCCTCAAAAGGCTTTATCGACTCAAGTACATCCCTTACAATTTCCTTAAGGTCTGGAAGCGTCGGACTAGCAAGGTCTTCGGCTGAGAAGCCAAGATGGCCTCCGGCCTCAGGGCCTTCAACTATCACGGCGTCTGGCATGTAATCGTATTTTTTAGTCCACATCTTGGTTATGGTAGCGGCGGCTTTCCCTGAAGAAACAATGGGGATTATCTTAGTGCAGGAATTCTTCACTAGTTCTGGCAGATTTGAAGGCAGACCTGCTCCAGATATTATAACGTCGATTTTTTCCTTGACACAGGCCAATACAGCTTCCTTGTAATTGCTCGTGGCAACCATGATGTTAACTCCGAGTATTCCGTCCGGAGAAAGGCTTCTTGCCTTTTTTATCTCATTTACAAGAGCTCTTATGTTCGCTTCCTTAGGATTTATGTCAAAGTCATCTTCGCGATAACCAATTTGGACACTAGAAATAACTCCGACTGCACCCTCGTTTGCAACAGCGGCAGCCAGGCTGGCACCAGAAACTCCGACTCCCATTCCACCTTGAATTATTGGGATTTTGACTAATAAGTCACCTAATTTAAAAGGTGAAAGATTCATTAAACTGACTCCTCCTACATTGTATATTTTGATAAATTAGTAGTTGATTTTAATACTAACCTATATAGAGTATCTTACATATAATAATATGACAAAAAAGTGAATAATTCAACAAAATAAAATAAGCCAGCCCAATCTTGATGCTATTTGGACATCAGGCGGAACAAAAATTGTTGAACTGTGTTAAATTAAGTTAGGGCTAGGGTATAATTTTAAAGATTATGAAATTTGAACAAATGGACATGATTATTATGAATGGTATATAATGCAATCCAGTAATTCTGAAAGGAGAACAGTTTGGACTTGGCAGTATTGACTCTAGATAAATATGTGCAAGGAGCGTACATGTGGCTCTGGTATTACTTGGTAGCTGTTAACGCTGCAGGCATTGCAGTAATGGGAATAGACAAACAAAAGGCGAAGCGCCGGCTAAGCAGGATTAGCGAAAAGAGCATTTTCACATTGGCCGCATTAGGAGGAGCTTTGGGAGTTTGGTTAGGTATGTCGCTTTTTAGGCACAAGACAAAGCATAAGAGCTTCAGCCAGGGCATACCGGCGCTCTTGTTGCTTAATATTCTGATGGTGTATCTAATTTTCAATTTAAGATAGTTTACAGACACACAGTCGATTTGGTGTATTGACAAAAAAGAGGTGCATTTTATGGAGATGAATATCCAGAACCTTTTGGATACTACAGTATATCTGGTTGCAGTGTTTGACGGGGAAAACAAACTTATATTTTCAAATAGCACATTCAAGCAATTCTTCAACGGAGTACAGGCTGCTGATGACATACTCAAGAGATTCAAGCTGGCCAAGCGACTCATCTGGGAAGAGGACGTGGAGAATGGCGGGAAGTACAGGACTATAGTGAAATCAGATGAAAATGAAGACCACATATTCAAGTTTGAAATAAGCAGTTGCGGTGAATACAAGCTTGCAATAGGGATAAAGCTTGACTACGAAGACATAATACGGCTAGCGGAGGATATGCTCACAAAGAATTACGTGAAGATTGACGGCATGGGCGGCATAAGCATAGAAGCTAAAAACAAGGCTGCTTGCCTCGATGAAAACTTTTATGTGACAATAATGCTGAGTGACGATTTGGAAATAAAGAAAACCAGCCGCAACATAGGCGAATATTTTGCGGGCACAAACCATACAGGAATGCCGCTTGAGCAGGCTTTCGGGCCTGAGTTTGCATTTGTTGTCTCCGAAAAGATCAAGATGCTCGACGCCTTCAAATATGTAAGTTTTGACCTTATGGGCAAGCTGGTTGCCGTATCAAAGCATGATGACAAGGGCTATGTCCTGAACATATACCCTTATTCAAAGGGGGTCCACGACAAGTTTGCAGAGATACAAAGTCTTAAGGCTTCAATAAAAAGACTTGAAATGGAGCTTAGCAACAAAAATAAGCTCATAAAGATTCAAAAGATGATATTTGAAAATATCAAGACGATAGACGACATGACGAAGCTCTACAACAGGGCGCATTTTTACAGGACAATAGAAGGAGAGATAAGAAGAGCCAAAAAACTTGATTACCCGCTGTCCCTCATAATATTCAGCCTTGAAAACCTCAGAGAGATAAATCTGGCTTCTGGAACGGAGTATGGGGATGAAGCCCTCAAGGAACTTGCAAATACAATAAAATCGCTCCTTAAGAAGGATTTTGAAATGGCCTTCAGGCTCAGCTCGCATGAATTTGCTGTTATCTCTCTTAATAGCAGCCCGCAGGAGGCGTTTACGAGATTCAGGGAAGCCCAGGATGTCACCCTCGACGAAATGAAGCTGGACGTTGAATTCAGGATAATTCAAATAGACCTTGCAATGGACGCGGAGAGCATAACAGCATATATAAATGAAAACACTCATTCCATGTAGGCGTAGTTGTTATTTGGCAGCGCAGCGTTGCGAAATTTATTGACTATGGAGAGCAGCTGTGTTAATATGGTCTAAATGAATAGGAGCCTTTAATTACGGTACAGAGAGACCGGGAAGGTAATAAATGAATTGCACTGCCCGCTTGGCGGATGCATATTATTTCAGGTATAGTTATGCCTTCCCGCTTGGGAAGGCATTTTTTATTCTTTAATTTAGTTCAGAGAAGCTAAGAAGAGGAGGCGGTTTTATGTTGAAAGGTAAACACCTTATTGACTTGAACGAATTTACAACAGACGAGGTTGATGAAATATTGGGACTCGCGGAGAAGATGGTCAACAATCCTCTTGACTACTGCGAAATAGCAAAGGGCAGGATACTTGCTACGCTGTTTTTCGAACCTAGCACCAGGACAAGACTTAGCTTTGAGGCTGCAATGCTCAGGCTCGGAGGCCAGATAATAGGGTTTTCAAGCCCTGACGCATCATCAACATCAAAAGGAGAGAGCCTTTCAGACACACTGAGAACAGTAGCTGCCTATGCTGATATAATAGCAATGAGACATCCCAAGGAAGGAGCTCCAAGACTTGGTGCAAAATTCATAGATGCGCCAATAATAAATGCTGGAGACGGGGGCCATCAGCATCCGACACAGACACTTACAGACATGCTCACTATAAAGAGCATAAAAGGGACTGTTTCAGGCCTTACAATAGGCGTATGCGGCGATCTTAAATTCGGAAGAACTGTACACTCTCTAATCAAGGCATTTTCAAGATACCCGGGCAACAGATTCATACTGATATCGCCACAGGAGCTCAAAATTCCTCAGTATATAAAGACTCAGGTGCTTGAGAAGGGCAACATTGAATTCCTCGAAACTGAAAAGATAGACGAGGTCATGGGTGAGCTTGATATACTCTACATGACGAGAGTCCAAAAAGAGAGGTTCTTCAACGAGGAGGACTATATAAGGCTAAAGGACAGCTATATACTTGACAGGGACAAGATGGCCATGGCCAAGGAGGATATGATTGTGCTTCACCCGCTGCCGAGAGTCAATGAGATATCATACGAGGTTGACGAGGACGAGAGGGCCTGCTACTTTAAGCAGGTGGAGTATGGAATGTATGCCAGAATGGCGCTGATTGCCAAGCTATTGGGGGTAGATAAATAATGCTAGTAGTAGAAGGTGTTAAAAACGGTATAGTTATTGACCATATAAAGGCTGGAAAGGGGATAGAGGTTTTTAACCTTCTCAATCTGGGAGAGGCTGATTTCCATGTAGCCTTGATAATAAACGCTCACAGCAAGAGACTAGGCAAGAAGGACATGATAAAGGTTGAAAACGTCATGGATTTGAATCTGGATCTGCTGGGACTTTTCGATCCCAACATAACGATAAATGTGATAGAAAATGAAAAGGTCACTTCAAAAATAAATTTAAAGCTGCCTCAAAGGGTAAAGAATATAATAAAGTGCAAAAATCCGCGCTGCATAACGAGCGTAGAGCCGTACATCGAGAACGAGTTTGAATTGCTCGATCAGGAAAGCTGCGAATACAGATGCGTATACTGTGATGAAATTTACAAGATAGAAAAATAGGGGTGAGAAGCTTTGGAGCTGCTGATAAAAAATGCCAGGATTGTAGACCATGCTCAGGATTTCATCGGAGACATATATATCAAGGATGGAATGATAAACGAAGTCGGAAGAGACATATCAGAAAAGGAATGCAGAGTATTTGATGCCTTGGGAATTGTAGTAATGCCTGCATTCACAGATCTTCACGTCCACTTCAGGGAGCCGGGTTTTACCTACAAGGAGGACATAGAAAGCGGCAGCCGCGCCGCTGCAAGAGGCGGCTACACCACTGTAAACCTAATGGCCAATACAAATCCGCCCTGCAGCAGTATGGACATAGTTGGCCAGGTAATGGATAGGGTTGGCAACGTAGGCCTTGTAGACGCTTTTCAGTGCGTCAGCATAACAAGCGGTATGCAGGGGGATGAAATATCGCATCTGGACTCGATTTCGGAGCCGGTAAAATGCGTGTCGGATGATGGCAGGGGAGTTGCCAGCTCTGGGATTATGCTCAAGGCCATGCAAAAATGCAAAGGAAAAGGCCTTGTCATAATGTCGCATGCGGAGGACGCGAGCATATCCAGGGATGATTACAGGCTTGCCGAAAACCTTATGACTTGGAGAGATTTGCAGCTTTGCAGAGAGAGCGGAGCCCATCTTCACATGTGCCATGTAAGCACTAAGGAAGCAATAGATTATATCAAGCAGGCAAAGCTCGAAGGCCTTAGCGTCACATGCGAGGTGGCGCCGCACCACATATATGCTACAGACTCGGTTGAGTACAAGGTCAATCCGCCTCTTAGGAAGACTGAAGACGTTGACTCGCTGATAGCAGCAATAAAGCTGGGCATAGTAGATGCCATAGCTACCGACCATGCGCCTCACACAAGTGAAGACAAGGTAGCCGGTGCGCCGGGCATATCAGGCATTGAGACATCATTTTCACTGTGCTATACAAGCCTTGTGAAGAACGGGCATATTGACCTTTGCAAGCTTTCAGATATAATGTCAAAGAGACCCGCAGAAATACTCGGAATAAACAAGGGCAGAATAGGGGTAGGCTGCGAGGCCGATCTTGTGGTTGTGGACATTGAAGATTGCTATGAGATAGATCCTCAAAAATTCGCATCAAAGGGCAAGAACACTCCATTTGCAGGAGACAAGGTGTACGGCAAGGTGCTTATAACCCTCAAAGCCGGCAGGATTGTTTACGATTATAAAGACGAATAGACAGGGGCGATAAATATGATAATAGACAAGCTTTATGAGAAAGTTCAGAGCAAGGGCAATTCATGCGTGGGTCTGGACACAGACATAAGTTACATACCAAAAGGGCTAATGAGTCTGCACGCCAACTTTGAAGATGCCATATTCGAATACAACAGAAGGATAATAGACGCAACGCTTGATGTGACATCATGCTACAAGCTTCAGATTGCATATTATGAAGCATACGGAATAAAAGGGCTCATGGCCTACAAGAGAACACTAGAATATATCAAGAGCAAGGGAGCCGTGTCGATTGGCGACATAAAAAGAGGCGACATTTCAAAGACTGCCGAGATGTATGCCAAGGCGCATTTCGAGGGCGACTTCGAGACTGACTTCATAACGCTCAGCCCTTACATGGGAATGGACAGCATAGAGCCATACCTTCCATACATGAAAGAAAAGAACAAGGGTGTGTTCGTGCTGCTTAGAACTTCAAATCCGGGAGCCAAGGACATACAGTATATACAGACTCAAAGCGGCGGCAGGGTGTACGATGAAGTTGGAGATATGATAGCGAGCATGGGCAAACAGGTTATGGGAGAGTGCGGCTACAGCGCCATAGGAGCAGTAGTGGGCTGCACACACGCTGAAGAAGGCGAGAAGATAAGGTCCAGATTCAGCGACACATTCTTCCTTATACCTGGATACGGAGCTCAGGGCGGCAAGGGTGACGACGTAAAGGTATACCTAAAAGATGGCAACGGTGGAGTAGTAAACTCATCAAGAGGAATACTCTTGGCCTACAAGGGCAAAGAAGACGGGGAAAGAAGATTCGACGAGTATGCAAGGGAAGAAGTTGTAAGGATGAACATGGACCTCAGGGGGTAGCTTATGAAATCAAAATATATTGAAGCGGCAGTATACAAGAATGAGCGAATTTCAGACTGCGTGTTCAGGCTCAGCGTAAAGGGAAGCTTCGATGTGAAGCCGGGGCAGTTTTTCATGCTGAGGGCATGGGATCAGGAACCATTGCTTTCAAGGCCTATAAGCGTTCACGACGTTGACGATGAGAAAATTACGTTCCTTTACCATGTTGTAGGCAGGGGAACCCAGATCTTATCCAAGCTAAGGGAAGGCGACGATATAAGCCTCACAGGGCCTTTAGGAAACGGCTTTGACCTTGACATGCTAAAAGGAAAGGTTGCACTAGTTGGGGGCGGAATAGGCGTAGCGCCTCTTAATTACCTTTACAAGAAGCTTTCTATGAATGAAGGTGTGCAAGTCAGCTTTCATGCGGGATACAGAAGCCAGCCCTTTGGGCTTGAATGCATACAGGGTTCATGCAGCCTTCTGAATATTGCAACTGAAGACGCCTGCGTGGGCGAGAAGGGCTATATAATAGACTATTTCGAACCTAAGGACTACGACATGGTCGTGTGCTGCGGACCGGAGATAATGATGTCAAAACTGATGAAAAAATGTGAAGCAGCCGGAGTGCCGATACTAGTGTCGATGGAAAAGAAAATGGCATGCGGAATTGGAGCGTGTCTTGTATGCACGTGCAAAACAAAGGATGGAAAGAAGAGGAGCTGCGCTGACGGCCCTGTTTTCCTTGGAAGCGAGCTGATATTAAATGACTAGTGTGAATATATGTGGAGTTGAACTCAAGAATCCAGTAATCGCCGCATCAGGAACCTTCGGATTCGGCGGAGAATTTTCCGATTATTTCGATGTGTCAAGACTCGGGGGCATATCGTCAAAAGGGCTCACGCTTGCCCCGAAGCAGGGGAATGATGGCGTGAGAATGCACGAGGTCAGAAGCGGCATGATGAACAGCGTAGGACTTCAAAATCCAGGCGTAGAGGCCTTCATAAAAGACGAGCTGCCTCAGATGGAGAAAATGAATACGGCTGTAATAGCAAACCTGGGGGGCTCGACTATAGAAGACTATGTAAAAGCAGCAGCTATGCTTGACAAGAGCAGCATAGACATTCTCGAGCTCAACATATCATGTCCCAATGTAAAAGAGGGCGGAATGGCCTTTGGAATAAAATCATGCGTGGCATATGAGGTTGTGGGCGAAGTTAGGAAGGCCACGAGCAAGCCCCTCATGGTGAAGCTCTCGCCTAACGCCGAGGACATATGCGACATGGCGATAAACTGCTGCAAGGCCGGAGCTGACGCCATATCCCTTGTGAATACATTCAAGGGCATTGCAATAGACATAAAGAGCAGAAAACCTGTTTTTGAAAATATTTCAGCCGGCGTTTCAGGACCTGCTATAAAGCCAATGGCCCTGAGGATGGTGTACGAGGTTTGCGGCTGCGTAGACGTGCCGGTAGTCGGCATGGGCGGAATATCCACCTACGAGGATGCCATAGAATTCATTATGGCTGGCTCACATGCAATTCAGGTGGGAACGGCCAACTTCATAAAGCCGGACATATGTCTGGACATAATTGAGGGAATAGAAGCCTTCATGGCTAGGGAAGGCATAAAGAGTCTTGAAGAAATAAGAGGCATAATAAAATAAAGTTGCGAGGAGATAATCTAATGAATTCGACTGAAAACATGGTATTGGAAGAACTAAGGGCGTCAGAGGCTCTGCTTGAAGGACATTTCCTTTTGTCATCAGGGAAGCACAGCAACAAGTACTGCCAGTGTGCCAAGCTGCTTCAGTATCCGCAGAGAGCTGAAAAGGTAGTTGCCGTAGTAGCAGAGCAGCTCAAGGACGTTGACTTCGATATGGTGGTAGGACCGGCAATGGGCGGAATAGTTGTGGCCTACGAGCTTGCAAGGCAAGTCAAAAAGCCGGGCATATTCACTGAAAGAGTTGACGGCGAGATGGCTCTTAGAAGGGGCTTTGAAATAAAGCCGGGACAGAAGGTCATAATATCAGAAGACGTCATAACTACAGGCAAGTCATCGCTCGAGGTTGTAAAGCTGATAGAGAGCATGGGAGCGCAGGTAGTAGCTCTGTGCGCCATAGTTGACAGAACAGGCGAAGGCGCAAGCATGCCGTTTCCTGTATATAGCGCAATAAGGCTTGAATTTGAAACATACGACAGCGCAGAATGTCCAATGTGCAAGCAGGGCATAGAGTATGTAAAGCCGGGCAGCAGAAATATAAAGTAGCGGAAGGCTATAAAAATCAAAAAACGCAAAATAAAAGCAAAAAGTATGGCAATAATGCCAGCCTTTTTGCTTTTTTATTAAGAGAAAAATCATTACATTTTCAGCTCGCCAAGCATATCCCCCGAAAGTATGTCAATGAGCCTTATTGTCGAATCCTCAATGACAGCAACGGAGTGGGATGCGTCCTTGGGAAGAGAAGTGCTTCCAGGGTTAAGGACCACCAGATCTTCGTCCTTTCTAAGCTCCTTAACGTGCGTGTGGCCATAGACAAAAAGGTCAAAGCCACATCTTTTGGCGTAAGCCACCGTGTCGTCGAGCGGCTCCTTGTAACCATGGCACACCATTATCTTAATACCGCCAATATGCATAACCGTATAGGGCGACTGAATCGGATGCCTTATGACCATCTGGTCTACATCGCCGTCGCAGTTTCCTGATACAAAATAAATGTTATTAAGGGCATTGAGTGTTTCGGCAACATCCTTGGGGGAATACCCTTCAGGGAGTGGATTCCTCGGCCCGTGATATAAAATATCGCCAGCATGTAGTATGTAGTCACAGCTGCCTATGGCCTCAAGAGCTTTATTAAGGTAATGCAGGCTTCCGTGTGTGTCGCTTATTATTCCTATCCTCATGCTATGCCTCCCTACAGGAATTTTTCTTTTACCTTTGACCAGAACTCATAGTTGCGCAGCCTCAGAAGACGCACTGTTGTATCTGAAGTGGAAACTGAAATTTTTTGTATCTCTGGACACCTGAATTCGATTCCATCAGATACCAGCAAAAGCGAGCTCTCAAATTTGTCTTCAGGAGTTATCTCTATAACCGAAGTTTCAGGCAGAACTATGCTCGAAGTGAAGGATCTGTAAGCTGTCGTATTGATTGGCGCGAGCGGTGTTACCTGAATCAGATTAAGGCTTGGATCGACAATGCTTCCTCCCGCCGAATAGTTATAAGCAGTGGAGCCGCTAGGTGTTGATACTATAAGTCCGTCTCCGCTGAATTTCTCAATGAAATTTCCATTTACATTTATGTTCAGGTGAACAGTCCTGGATTTGTCGCTTTTTATCACTATCTCGTTGAGGCCCATAAGGGTTGACACGCCGTCATTATCATGCACAGTAGCCTGCAGAGGTCTTATCTTCTGTACGAAAAAGTCGCCCCTAAGATAAGCATGTATGAACTCCTCTATTTCATGGGGATGGATTTCCTGGAAAAAGCCAAGGTGGCCGGTGTTTATCCCGACTAGCTGCATCTTGGGAAAGTTATGTTTATGCAGAGTATTGAGGAATGAACCGTCCCCGCCTATGCATATAATAAGCTCCGCATCGGTGCTGAAATTGTCCGGCACGGCAAATCCGTATGACTCAAGGGTGTGCTTAAGGTCTGGCAGAAGCTCAAGAGAATACGGATGCTCATTAGTCGTTATGTTTATTATTCTTTTCATTGCCGCACCTCCCTTTCTGTATGAATATCGTATGATTAATTATAACATAAAACGGAATTAAGTTTATAAATATCGCAAAGCAAATATTTTGTTGGAAAAAAGTTAAAACTATGCGAAAATATTATATGAAAAACATTCGGAGGATGGTGCAGTTTGATTAACAAGGAAAAACAAAGGCATAACCTTATAACCTATACATGTACAGAAAAGGGCATTACCTTAAGAGAGGTGCTCGAAGGCAGGCTTAGCATGTCCTCAAGATTCATAGCGGGCCTTAAGCGGGAAAAAAACGTATACGTAAACAAAAAGGCCAGAAAGTTCGATTACATGCTCGAGGAGGGCGACACGGTAGAAATACGAATAAACGAGGAGCCAAGCGAATTCGAGCCTCAGGACATTGGCCTTAAGGTGGTATACGAGGATTTCGACATACTGGTTGTAGACAAGCCTCCCTTCATGGTGGTTCATCCCACAAAGAGCCATGACGAGGCGACTCTTGCAAATGCGGCCGCGCATTACTTTAAAAGCAGGAACGAGAAGATGAAAATACGGTTTGTCAACAGGCTCGACATGAATACCTCGGGACTTGTAGTGATTGCAAAGAACCCATATGCACATCACATTATTTCTGAAGACATGGCAAAGGACCATGTTGCCAAAAAATATATTACGGTTGTAAAAGGAATACCGGAAAACGAAGAGGGAACTATAGACATACCGATATACAGGCCGACGGAGGACAGTATAAAAAGAACAGCAGACAGCAGAGGTCAAAGCGCAGTGACACACTACAGGGTAAAGGAGAAGCTTCAGAACGCGGCGCTGCTTGAGGTCAGAATCGAAACGGGCAGGACGCACCAGATAAGGGTTCATCTAAGCCATATAGGTCATCCGATAATAGGTGACGAGCTATACGGATATGTTGATGAGAGCCTTATAAAAAGACAGGCGCTTCACGCCTGCGGATTGGAACTGCTGCAGCCAAGGCTTAGGGATAAAATAGAGCTGCAAGCCGGCATACCTGACGATTTTGTCAGCTTGATTGAAAAACTGCAAGCAAAATAAAAAAAAGAGAGGACTCGCATCCTCTCTTTTTTATTTTGCTTGCAATTACATATGCTCTTCTATATAGTCGCAGATTTGCTTTATAGTCTTGAAGTTTTCAGCATCTTCATCAGGAACTTCGATGTCAAACTCGTCTTCAATAGCCATAACTATTTCAACAGCGTCAAGCGAGTCAGCCTCAAGATCTTCGATAAGCGAAGTCTGCATTCCTATATCATCAACTTCATCAATTCCTAATTGATCTGCAACAATATTTCTCACTTTTTCAAATATCATAAGTATATAACCTCCACGAATTTTTCTTTGATTTTTCATATAGTAGTTTAATATACGAGAGGACATTTTTCAATATGTAAATGAAATAAATAATTAAAATATTAGCTATGCAATTTATGTTATAATTATTAAAGCATACTTTGTGACAACGATTGCAGCAGATGCTTGCAGGGCATTTTATATGGGTATTTAAATTGAGATGGATTAATCCAAATATATAAAAATAAAGTGAGGGGAAATTATGGCCATTACAATAAAAGATGTTGCAAAAAGAGCGGGAGTGTCGATATCGACAGTATCTCGCGTTATAAATAACTCCAAACCGGTAAGCAGTGACATAAGACAACGGGTAATGGCTGTCATTGAAGAAACTGGCTATGTTCCAAATACCGTTGCGAGAAGCCTTGTAACCAAGAAAAGTCAGATAATAGGCGTGATAGTGCCCGATATGTCCAACATATTCATAGGGGAGCTTCTCAACGGCATAGAGGAAGTCGGCAAGATGTATGGCTATGACATACTGCTTTGCAACAGCTACGGTGGAGCAGATGAAGAACTAAGGTACATAAATCTTCTGCAGTCAAAGCAGGTGGCAGGGATAATATTCGTATCATGGAGAATCGATGACAAGCATGTTCAGACAATAAAAAATACGGGCCTTCCGTGCGTATACATAAGTAAGAATGCGAAGGATTTTGATGTCTATTCAGTAGGAATAGATTACTATAAGGCAGCATATGACATGACAAACTACCTTCTGGCAAGAGGCCACAAGAGCATAGCATTCCTAAGAAGCAGGTTTGAATACACCAATGAGGAGTCCGACAGATTCAATGCATTCAAAAATGCTCTTGCTGAGCACGGGCTAGAGATGGATTATGACATGGTTAAAGCTGGACATATAACAAGTGAAGCAGGCTACAACATGATGTGTGAAATACTCGATTCTGGGAACCGTCCTGACGCTGTTTTTACAACAAATGATGAGATAGCGGCTGGAGCTATAAACTGCATACTCGACAGAGGCCTAAGGGTACCGGAGGACATATCGGTGGCAGGCTTTGACGATACACGGGTGGCCATGCTTGTAAGACCTACGATTACAACGATAAGGCAGCCGATATATGACATAGGCGCGGTGTCCATAAGGATGATTATTAAGATGATAAAGAAAGAAGCTGTTGACACTAAGGTGGTCGACCTTCCATACGAGTTAGTAGAGAGAAAAAGCGTAAAGTAAGCAGCATTCGAGGTGAACGTTTTGGTTCAGGAGTATAAAACCTTGCACGGACGCGGCGAGGATGAGATAGAAATAGAAAAATCAGTTTTCATAGGCTACTCAGCGCCCGTGTCTTCGGAGGATGAAGCCGCGATTTTCGTAGACAGCATAAGGCAAAGGCACAAGGAGGCCACTCACAATGTGTGGGCCTATATAATAGGTATGAATATGGAGATACAAAGATACAGCGACGATGGCGAGCCCAAGGGCACGGCAGGCATACCTGTACTTGAGGTTATGAAGAAGGAAGAACTCAGAAACATAGCAGTCGTGGTCACCAGGTATTACGGAGGCACTAAGCTTGGAGCAGGAGGCCTTGTAAGGGCTTATACAAAGGGAGCAAAGATAGCCTTGGACTCTGGCCGCATAGTCACAAAAAGACTCTACAGAAAGCTGTTTATAGGTTTGGACTACCACATGCTGGGCAAGCTTCAAAACGAGTTTTCAAACAGGGGATACATAATTAAAGATATTGAATACGCAGAAAACGTCAGACTGACTGTATACGCGCCCGATGAGCAGCTGGAGAGCATAAAAAAGCTTGCGATTGACATTACAAGCGCAGCGGCTCAGCTTGAAGAGGGAGAACAATTCTATATTTCACACGACGAGAGTGGAGCTGTCATATTAGACTAGGACCAATTTACTTGTGCTAGGAGGATATTTCATGGGGAAAACAGAGCAGAATAAAAGCCAAATGCTGGAGATGAAAAAATGGGCTGTAGTGGGCGTCACTCAGGACGAGTCAAGATATGGCTACAAAATTTACAAGCTCATGAAATCAAAAGGATACAGCGTATACGGCGTAAACCCAAAGTATAGTGAAGTTGACGGAGACAAGGTTTACGGTTCGCTCAGGGAGCTGCCTGAAAGCATAGAGTGCGTGGATGTAATAGTGAATCCGGGGGTGGCCCTGAGGCTGCTGGACGAAATCAGCGAGCTTGGAATAAAGAATGTGTGGTTCCAGCCGGGCGCTTATGATGAGAGCGTCTTGGAAAAGGCGGTAGGGCTGGGACTCGACATAGTGTATGACTATTGCGTATATGCCGAGCTTTTAAAATAGTAAGGAGTGAAAAATATGCTTACAGTTGAACAAAAAATTGAAAAAACAGTAGATTGGCTAAGAGCAAAGGTTGAGGAGTCAAGGACGAGTGGTATTCTTGTGGGGCTTTCAGGAGGAATAGACTCGGCTGTAGTAGCATTCCTTATAAAAAGGGCTTTTCCTAACGACTCCATGGGAGTTATAATGCCAATAAAAAGCAGCGAGACAGACAGGTTGCATGCGCTTGAACTTGTGGAAAGCTGTGGCATAGACCATATGGAGGTAGATCTTACAGATATCCAGGATTCAGTCATGGGGACGGTGTTTGAAAAGCTCCAGGACATGGGAAAATACAAGGAACAAAACGGCAGGATTGCCGATGCGAATCTAAGAGCCAGACTGAGGATGAGCACGCTTTATACGGTTGCCAACAACCTCAACTATCTTGTTGCTGGAACTGACAATGCGGCGGAGGTATACACCGGGTATTTCACAAAGTACGGTGACGGAGGCGTTGACATATTGCCAATCTCCAACCTGCTCAAGCGGGAAGTATATGAATGGGCTAGAGTACTCGGCGTGCCATCTAGCATAATAGAAAAGGCGCCTTCTGCAGGACTGTGGGAAGGACAAACCGACGAAAATGAGATGGGCACAACATACGACATGATAGACGACCTGCTTGAAGGGAAAGAGATTCCCCAAAAGGACAGAGAAATCATAGAAAGGCTTCATGCCAGGTCTGAGCACAAGAGGAACATGCCTCCAAAGCCTCCTGTCTTTTAGATATATTTACTGAATCGTATTTTCGTGATAAAATTACTATGTTTTAAAATAATTGCAATTAAATGCCAAATATTTGAATAAGTGTCTGTACAAACAAGTAAGGAGTGGAATGATGGGACGTATTGGAAACATAGTGCAAAGAAAAGGCAAGCAGGATGCAAAAAGAGCTCAGATATTCACAAAATACGCAAGACTTATATCTGTAGCAGCAAGGGAAGGCGGAGCGGATCCTGAATACAATTTTGCTCTCAAGAACGCAATAGAAAAGGCAAAAGAAATGAACATGCCTAACGACAACATAGACAGAGCCATCAAGAAGGGCTCAGGCTCTTCAGAGGGCGAAAACTATGAAACGGTAGTGTATGAAGGGTACGGACCGGGCGGAGTGGCCGTAATAATAGAAACTCTTACCGACAACAAAAACAGGACTGCAGGCAACGTGAGATACTATCTTGACAAGAACGGCGGCAACCTCGGAACCAGCGGCTGCGTAAGCTTCATGTTTGACAGAAAGGGCCAGATAATAATAGAGGCGGCAGATGGAGTTTCAGAGGACGACATCATGGAGATTGCTCTTGAGGCAGGCGCGGAGGATGTAATATCTGAAGAGGACGGCTTTGTTGTACTTACTTCTCCGGAGGATTTCCCGGCTGTAAAAGAAGCACTTGCCAAGGCTGGATATGCTCTAATTGACGCCGATGTAAAAATGCTTCCTCAGACAATGGCCAAACTTGAGGGTGACAGCATCACTAAGATGGAGAAGATGCTTGACATGCTCGAGGATGATGATGACGTGCAACATGTGCACCACAACTGGGAGCAGGAGTAGTCATTCTTCGGCAGTTTTCAAATTTTTGATTACAGCTGGTTTATCATGGTATATAATGGTTAACACATAAAACACATCCTTGAAAAAAAAGGGTGTGTTTTTTATATGAAAATAATCGCAATAAAGGATGTGAGTGTAGTGATGTCAATGGGCCTTATAGTCTTGATAGTTATTGTAATTGTTGCTGTAGCGGTTTATTTGGCGCAAGGAGGAGATTAGGAAATGGCTAATTATAAAACAAAGAAAATATGGCGAATGAATTGATTAAAAATATAAAACGGATATCAAATAGCAATATAATTAATGAAAAATGCGAAAACTACTAATAATATGCATGTAAATATATTGAGAACGGTGTTAATATTATCGAAGATGAACAATGACATGAAATCATTTTAAACAAAACATAAAGGGAGGGCATGTATTATGAAATCTTCGAGTTTACAGCGCGCTGAAATTGAAAGGATTTACGGAAAGATAAGCCCATTTGAGCTGAAGGACAAGCTCATAAGTCTGGCAGAAGCATCAAAGGAAAGCGGCACACATTCGCTGCTGGATGCAGGAAGGGGAAACCCAAACTGGACTGCCGCAACACCAAGGGAAGCATTTTTCACATTCGGGCAATTTGCGGTGGAAGAAACGCGCAGAACATGGAATGAGGCTGACCTGGCCGGAATGCCGCAAAGAAATGGAATAGCAGACAGATTCTATAAATATATAGAAAAAAACAGCGCCGCTCCGGGAGCTCAGCTGCTTAAGGGAATAATAGATTATGGAATATACGAGAAGGGCTTCGAGCCTGACGCATGGGTGCATGAGCTTGCTGACGGCATAATAGGGGACAACTATCCTGTTCCGGACAGAATGCTTGTGCATGTAGAAAAGATAGTGCACGACTACCTGATGCAGGAGATGTGCTACAACAGGCACCACAAGGGCAAATTCAGCATATTTGCAGTCGAGGGAGCAACAGCTGCAATGTGCTATATATTCGATACGCTAATAGCAAACAACATACTCTCGCAGCGTGACAAAGTAGCTATAATGACGCCTATATTCACTCCATACCTTGAAATACCTCACCTGCCACGTTACAATTTCGAGGTTGTGGAACTCTTTGCAAGCGAGACCGACGAAAACGGGGAGCATACATGGCAGTATCCTCAGTCTGAAATAGACAAGCTTAAGGATCCGTCGATAAAGGCGCTCTTTATAGTGAACCCTAGCAACCCTCCGTCCATAGCAATAAGGCCGCAGACAATAGCTCAACTTTCTGAGGTCATAAAGAGCCACAATCCTGACCTGATGATAATATCTGATGATGTCTATGGCACATTTGTGGATGATTTCCATTCTCTTATGGCAGACATCCCATACAACACAATAGGTGTGTATTCATATTCGAAGTATTTCGGTGTCACAGGTTGGAGACTGGGCACGATTGCTCTTTACGAGGACAACGTATTTGACAAGCTACTCAGAGACCTTGATGACGACAAGAAGGAGAGGGCAAGAAGGAGATATTCGGCGCTCTCGACAAATCCTCATGAGATAAAGTTCATAGACAGGATTGTGGCGGACAGCAGGCAGGTGGCGCTAAACCACACGGCCGGACTTTCCACGCCGCAGCAGGTCCAAATGGCCTTCTTCTCGGCATTTGCGCTTCTTGACAAGGATAACAGCTATAAGAACCTTACAAAGGGAATATGCCGCCGCAGACAGAAGCTGCTTTTTGACGGTCTGGGAATGGATGTAAGAAAAGATGGCTTTGATGCTGCATACTACACTCAGTTTGATCTGCTTCAATGGGCAGAGCAACATTACGGAGAAGGTTTTGCCGGCTATCTCGAGAAAAACTACAAGCCTTATGACCTGCTGCTGATGCTGGCGGAAGAATCATCTATAGTGCTGCTGAGCGGAGGCGGCTTCCACGGACCTGAATGGTCTATTAGAATATCGCTTGCCAACCTAAGCGACGAGTCTTATTCAAAAATAGGAGAGGTGCTTCGCAGGATACTTGAAAGACTTGTCGATTCATGGAAGAATGGGATAAAATAAATGCTCTATACAAAAAGGACCATACGGTCCTTTTTTATTTTGCGGCTATATATTATAATTATATAGAATATATGTTTGGAGGGCGCCATGTACAATTACATAAAGGGCAGAGTTGAAGATGTAGGTGAAGGTTTTGTAGTTTTAGAAAGCAGTGGAATAGGTTATAATATAAATGCCACTTTCGGCACAATATCAAGGCTATCTTTGGGTGATGACGCAAAACTGCATGTAAAGCTTATAGTAAGGGAAGATGAGATGAGCATATACGGTTTTGCTACAAGGGATGAAAAAGACATGTTCGAGCTGCTTATAGGCGTTTCGAGCATAGGGCCAAGGTCGGCTATAAACATACTCTCTTTTCCGGAGGCAGGCAACATTGCGGGGTATATAATGAATGCCGATATAAAGTCGCTCTCAAAATTTCCCGGCGTAGGCAAAAAAACAGCGGAGAGGATAGTGCTAGAGCTCAGGGACAAACTGAAAAAGCGCGGATGGAACGCCCAAGAATGCGATTCGACTGAAATTACTGGTTCGGGAGAGCTGGACGAGACCGTTCAGGCGCTTGCAGCTCTTGGATACAGTGAGAGCGAAGCCAGGGCCGCAGCGACAAAAGCGGCAGAAACAGCCCAGGGCACTCAGGAGCTTATTAAACTGTCGTTCAAATATCTTGCTAGATAGAAAGAGGTATTGCAATGCTCAATTATGACAATAGGATGATAACTACAGGTCTTAAACCTGAAGATTTCGATATGGAGAACAGTCTTAGGCCGAAAACCCTGAGTGATTATCTGGGGCAGGAGAAGGTCAAGCAGCAGCTTGACATATTCATACAGGCGGCAAAGCACAGAAGCGAGCAGCTTGACCATGTTCTGCTATACGGTCCGCCGGGGCTGGGCAAGACTACGCTTTCCAATATAATAGCAAGCGAGATGGGAGTATCCATAAAGATAACCTCGGGACCTGCAATAGAAAAGGCCGGCGACCTTGCTGCAGTGCTTTCAGGACTTTCTGAAAATGATGTGCTTTTCATAGACGAGATACACAGAATCAACAGAAGCATAGAGGAAGTGCTCTATCCCGCCATGGAAGACTTTTGCATAGACATAATGATAGGCAAAGGGCCTTCGGCAAAATCGATAAGGCTCGATTTGCCTAAATTCACGCTGATAGGGGCCACTACAAGGGCCGGCATGCTCACATCGCCCCTGCGTGATCGCTTCGGAGTCATATGCAAGTTGGACATATATAGCGAGGAGGAGCTCTGCGGCATAATTAAAAGGTCTGCAGGCATACTTGGAGTAGAAATAGATGAAAGCGGTACGGCAGAGATTTCAAGGAGGTCAAGGGGAACACCAAGGCTTGCCAACAGGCTTCTAAAGAGAGTCAGGGACTATGCACAGGTTGTAAGAGACGGACACATAGACGAGGAAACAGCAAAAGAGGCTCTAGAGTTGCTTGAAATAGACAGGCTGGGACTTGACGATATTGACAAGAGAGTTGTACTTGCAATAATACAAAAATTCGACGGAGGTCCAGTGGGTCTGGATACAGTAGCGGCGGCTGTGAACGAGGACAGAAACACAATAGAAGACGTCATAGAGCCATATCTGATTCAAAAAGGTCTTCTTACAAGAGGGCCGCGGGGACGGAGTGTTACCAGAAATGCATACGAGCATTTTAACATAAAGGCCAAATAGGAATTTAAATCTGCACGAAGGGATGATTATTTTGCTTGGCAAAAATTTGATAATTATGGGCATTGTCCTTATTGTAATAGGAATTATTTTCACATTAGGAAGCCGCCTTGGCATAGGCAGGCTGCCAGGGGACATATTCATAAAAAGAGGCAACATGACTTTTTATTTTCCCATAGTGACTTCGATAGTAATAAGTATAATACTTACTTTGATATTAAATCTATTAAGAAGATAGGGCGGTGTTGCAATTGTCAAAAAAACTAATCAGGGCGGCTGTAGCAGCTATCATGGCTCTGGCTATTCTGGCTCTTCCTTTGAGTGGGACTTCTCATGCGGCGACAAGGCAGTCGGTGCCGGAATACATAAATGTAGGCCTCAGATTCGGCTCCTCGGCAGCGCAAACCCTGGCCATTAGTTCTCAGGATGAGCTTAAGGTCAGAGAGACAAGCGGGAGCAGCCTGGCGAATCTTGGGGAAGAACAGGCGGTGCTCTCAAAAGACACGGCGCCTTACCACATAGAGCTTGACGGCAGCTTTGACACCTTCAACGACGCTATACGTGAGCTTCAGGATATGGACATTGAGGAAGGCTATGCCTATTATGATGGAAACTGGAAGATATACATAGGCAGCTATGCAAGCAGCGACGATGCCAATACATACGCACAGGAGCTTTACGAGCAGTTCGGGGGAGAATACACCTTTGAAGCCGTGGCGGCGCAGGGCAGGAATATAAACGTGAGTGCGGGAAGCGGTGACATAATAATGTCATACGACGCGGGAAAAGGTGTACAACTAGAGAGCGCTTCGGGATATCCTGTGTCAGTTGACGGGAAAAAGTACAGAGGCGCTATAATATGCAAGAGGCTCACTACAGGTGATATGACGGTAATAAACAGGATAAAGCTGGAGGAATATCTCTATGGTGTTGTGCCAAAGGAGATGTCGGGAGGCTGGCCTGTGGAGGCGCTAAAGGCCCAGGCTATAGCGGCGAGGAACTATACGGCAATAAGCCTTGGCAAGCACTCCGGCCAGGGTTTCGACATATGCACCACCACTGACTGCCAGGTGTATGGCGGCTATGACAGCGAAGCCAAGAATTCAAATGCGGCGGTAGACGAAACAGCAGGCAGACTCATGACATACGACGGTAGCCTGGTGCAGGCCTTCTATCATTCAAACAGCGGGGGCATGACCGAAAACTCGGAAAATGTCTGGTCGGCAAAACTGCCGTATCTAAGAGGGGTAAGCGATGAATTTTCACTGGGAGCCCCCAACGACTCATGGTCTGTCGCGCTTTCAAGTGATCAGCTGCAGACTCTGCTTGCAGGCAGCAGCGTCGACATAGGCGAGCTAATAGGAGTGAACGTGGCCAAAAAATCCGAAAACGGAAGGGTCCTTGAGCTTGAGGTTGTCGGCAGCCAGGGAAGCAAGACCATCCAAAAGGAATCAATTAGGAAGGTAATAGGCTACAACACACTTAAAAGCACTTATTTTGACTTGCAAACATCAAATGGAGCCCAACAGGGCGTCAAAGTCATATCTGCGTCAGGAATAAAGAGTCTGGACACTTCAGAAGCCAAGGTGATGTCTTACGCTGGGGATAAGATCTCGTGGGGAACAATAGCAGGCACTTTCGTGCAAAACTCAACGAAAAAGGCACAGTTCACAATCTCTCAGGAGGCAGCGCAGCAATATGTATTCAACGGCAGAGGCTGGGGCCATGGCCTTGGAATGAGCCAATGGGGCGCCAAAAAAATGGCGGATTCCGGCTACAGTTATATAGACATACTTAAGCATTACTACACAGGTGTAGAAATAGAATAGTGAAGGGAAGAAATCTAATTTGAAAACAAGCGATTTTTATTTTGAACTCCCCGAAGAACTCATAGCCCAAACACCCCTTGAAAAAAGGGACGAATCCAGGCTTATGACGGTATCGAGGCAATCGGGGGATATAGAGCACAGAAAATTCAAGGACATAAAAGAGTATCTAAGAAAAGGCGATGTGCTCGTGCTCAACGACACCCGCGTTCTGCCGGCAAGGCTCATAGGGGAAAAGGTCCCGACAGGAGCCAAGATGGAGTTCCTGCTCCTCAAGAGGATTGACATGGACACATGGCAGGTGATGGTAAAGCCGGGTAAAAGAGCAAAGCCGGGAAGCGAATTCAGTTTCGGAGACGGCAGGCTAAGAGCCACGGTCGAAGACATAGCTGACGAGGGTACAAGGATAGTAAGATTCGAATATGAGGGTGTGTTTGAAAGCGTACTCGACGAGCTCGGGAGCATGCCGCTGCCGCCTTATATAAAAGAAACGCTCCATGACAAGGAAAGGTACCAGACTGTATACTCAAAGCACTCTGGCTCTGCGGCAGCCCCTACTGCAGGCTTACACTTTACTCAGGAGCTGCTTGAAGATATAAGGGCTATGGGAGTCGAGATTGCTTATATAACTCTGCACGTAGGTCTTGGCACATTCAGGCCTGTGAAGATGGAAAGCATAGAGGAGCACCAGATGCACTCTGAATTCTACACAATAGAGCAGAGCGAGGCTGACAAGATAAACCTAGCCAAGTCGCAGGGCAACAGGGTCATAGCCGTAGGTACGACCAGCTGCAGGACGCTCGAGACGGCAGCAGACAGCACGGGCAGAATCCATGCGAGCAGCGGCTGGACTGACATATTCATATATCCGGGCTACAAATTCAAGCTTGTAGACGCAATAATTACCAATTTCCACCTTCCGGAGTCAACGCTGATAATGCTAGTGAGCGCTTTTTCGACAAGGGAGCAGGTGCTAAGAGCCTATAACGAGGCTGTAAGTGAAGGCTACAGATTTTTCAGTTTTGGAGATTCAATGTTCATATACTAATAAGAGCAAAAAGGAGAAAAACAAAAATATGGCAATAAGATACGAACTAATCAAAGTCTGCAAGCAGACCGGCGCCAGGCTTGGCAAGCTCCATACGCCGCACGGCGTCATAGACACTCCGATATTCATGCCGGTTGGAACTCAAGCAACCGTAAAGGCGATGACACCTGAGGAGCTAAAGGAAATAGAGGCCCAGATAATACTAAGCAACACATACCATCTTTATATAAGGCCGGGGCACGACATAGTACAAAAAGCCGGCGGGCTTCACAAGTTCATGAACTGGGACAGGCCAATACTCACAGACAGCGGAGGCTACCAGGTTTTCAGCCTCGGGCCTCTGAGAAAGATAAAAGAGGAGGGTGTCGAGTTCAGGTCACATCTTGACGGCTCAAAGCACTTCATCAGTCCAGAAAAGGCCATAGAAATCGAAAACGCCCTCGGAGCCGACATAATAATGGCTTTTGACGAGTGTGCCCCTTATCCTGCTGACAGGGAGTATGTGAAAAATTCGCTTGAGAGAACGACAAGATGGGCCAAAAGGTGCAAGGATGCCCATACAAACACAGAGAATCAGGCCTTGTTTGGAATAATACAAGGAGGCATGTACAAGGACCTTCGTGAACAGTCCGCCAGGGAAATAACTGCGCTGGATCTTCCAGGCTATGCGATAGGCGGCCTCAGCGTAGGGGAGCCTAAGCCGCTTATGTACGAAGTACTTGATTACACAGTACCCCTTATGCCAGCAGACAAGCCAAGATACCTAATGGGCGTAGGAAGCCCTGATGACCTTCTAGAAGGCGTTCTAAGAGGCATAGATATGTTTGACTGCGTGCTGCCTACAAGAATAGCCAGAAACGGCACAGCGTTCACGAGCGGAGGCAAGGTTGTGGTAAGGAATGCAATCTACCAAGAGGATTTCACACCGCTGGATACAGAGTGCGACTGCTACACTTGCAGAAACTATACGAAAGCGTATCTTAGGCATCTTGTAAAGTGTAATGAAATATTGGCTTCAAGGCTTTTGACATACCACAACCTGCACTTCCTTATCAACCTCATGAAAAATGTGAGACAAGCCATTATGGACGACAGGCTTATGGACTTTAGAAATGAGTTTTTCCAAAAGTTCGGATATGAAAAATAGGATTGAATATTATCAGAATATGCCTTATTGTAAGATTACAGGGATAGACAATTGGATATAAACTACAAAAATATGGAGTTCAAGGAGGAGATTTTATGCAGCAGCTTCAAGCGTTGATATTCCCACTGGCTTTACTCGCATTTTTCTATTTTTTCCTTATAAAACCTCAGCAGAAGCGTCAAAAAGAGCTCACAATGCTTAGGGAAAACCTTAGGATAGGGGATGTCGTTGTGACAATAGGCGGCCTGGAAGGAACTGTGGTACAGGTGAGAGAAGCGACAGTAGTGCTTGAGATTGAGCCAGACGGAACAAAGCTTACATTTGAAAGATGGGCAATAGGCAAGCTAAAAGAAGCCAAAGTCGATACTGAAGTTGAATAATAGCGAAATTATGCTATAATCTAATATGTAATAATTTATGCATCAAAATTTTTGGGAGGTAATACTCATGAAACAAAAACACATAAAAACTCTTTCTGGAGCAAACCTAAAAAAGAGTGCATCTAAGGGCGGATGCGGAGAATGCCAGACTTCATGCCAGTCAGCATGCAAGACTTCTTGCACAGTAGGAAACCAAAGCTGCGAGAAGTAGTCAATTAAAGCAAAAAAAGCAGGTCCACAAAGCGAGGACTATAAAACAAGCGGGAAATAGCACGACTTAAATGTTGTGCTATTTTTTCGCCTTTAATGGACATTTGACTATTGAAATCAAATCTGTTAGTATAAATTTGTTTCTTAATTTCAGAGCGGTTTTTAAATATCATGGAGGGGTTTTAATGCAATTAGTGCACAAGTTTAGCCTCAAGGGAGTCAAAGTTGCGCTTGATGTCAACAGTGGGGCGGTACATGTAGTAGACGACATAGTGTTTGATGTGCTTGATTACTTTGCTGAAAAGAGCAGTGATCAGATAATAGATATATTGGGCGGCAAGTATTCTGCGGAAGATATCAGGCAAGCCTGCGAAGAAATAGAAGAGCTCAAGGAGCAGGGGCTGCTTTACAGCCAGGACACATACGAGCATAACGAGAATTTTGTCAACAGGAAACCTGTTGTAAAGGCGATGTGCCTGAATGTAGCCCACGATTGCAATCTTAAATGTGTGTACTGCTTTGCATCTCAGGGAGATTTCGGCGGAGAAAGAAAGCTCATGCCGCTCGAGGTGGGCAAGAAATCACTCGAATACATTGTGGCCAACTCAGGTACACGAAGAAATCTTGAAGTGGACTTCTTCGGCGGCGAACCTCTGATGAATTGGGAGGTAGTCAAAGAACTAGTTGAATATGGAAATGAAGTAGCGGCTGCAGCAGGCAAGAATTTCAGATTCACCATAACAACTAATGGCCTCTTGCTGGATGACGAAAAGACAGATTTTATCAACAAGCATATGAAAAATATTGTCCTCAGCCTTGACGGAAGAAAAAATGTAAACGACCGGATGAGGCTTACGTGGAACGATAAGGGCAGCTATGACACCATAGTTCCGAAATTCAAGAAGCTGGTTGAAAAAAGAGGAGAAAAGGAATATTTCATAAGGGGTACTTTCACAAGGCACAACCTTGATTTTGCCAGCGACATAGAACATTTTGCAAACGAGGGCTTCAACATAACATCCATGGAGCCTGCAGTAGACGAAAACATGAGTGATTTTGCCCTCACAGAAGAGGATTTGCCGAGAATATTCGAGGAATATGAAAAGCTGGCAGATTACTACATCAGCAAGAAGCTTGAAGACGACAAATTCACATTTTTCCACTTCAGTATAGACCTAAGCCAGGGCCCATGTGTCATAAAAAGACTTACAGGCTGTGGAGCCGGCTCTGAATATATATGTGTAACACCAGAGGGCGATATATTCCCATGCCATCAGTTTGTAGGCAATGACAAATTCAAAATGGGAAACATATTAGACGAGGAAGTCACGCTCGACAGGGATTTGCAGCTCAAATTCCAAAATGCTCACGTATATGCAAAAGAATCATGCAGGGAATGCTGGGCAAGATTCTACTGCTCCGGTGGCTGCCATGCCAATGCATACAATTTCAACGGTGACATATTAAAACCATATTCCATGGCGTGTGAAATGCTCAAGAAGAGAGTAGAATGCGCCATAGCTATAAAAGCAAAGCTGATGCTCGGAGGTGAGGCTGATGATTAGGCCGCTTGACGGATATTTCCCTGAAATTCCCAAAAGCTGTTTTGTTGCCCATTCTGCAGATGTGATTGGCAGGGTGAGCATAGGTGAGAATACCAATATATGGTACAACTGCGTTCTCAGAGGTGACATAGAAGAGATAATAATAGGTGAAAACACTAACGTGCAGGATGGCACGGTTATTCATATAGGAATGGAGACAAAAACCGTAATTGGAGACTATGTGACAATAGGCCACAGAGCCATACTTCACGGCTGTCAGATAGGAAACTACAGCCTTATTGGCATGGGAAGCATAGTGCTCGATGGTGCCCAGATCGGCGACTACAGCATTATTGGAGCCGGGAGCCTTGTTCCGCCTCAAAAGAAGATTCCCTCGGGAGTTCTGGCGTTTGGAAATCCAATAAAGATAGTAAGAGAACTTACGGAGGAAGAAAAAAAATCACTCGAAAATTCTGCTGTAGACTATGTAGCTTTCGCAGAAAAACATAAATAGACTAGGAGGGGGAACATGAGAAACAGGGGAATAGCAGGTTTCTTAGCTATGATCGTCATAATTGCATTTGGAGTATATACGGCTCTAAGTGGGCTCAGCTTCGGAGGGCTTAACATATCTCCGCTGGGCAAGCAGGTTAAACAGGGACTGGACCTCAAGGGCGGCGTATATGTTGTGTACGAGGCACAAACTGACGTCAAGGGCGAGGAACTCAAGAAGATAATAGACCAGACTATTGAGGTTTTTAGAAGACGTATAGACACGCTCGGACTCACAGAGCCTGTCATAGTCAAGGAAGGCGAAAAAAGAATCAGGATAGAGCTTCCAGGCGTAAAGAATGCCAACGACGCGCTTGAGATGATAGGAAAGACAGCCCAGCTCAAGTTTGCGCTTCAGGATGGAACTGTAATAGTTACTGGAAAGAACGTCAAAAAATCAGAGGTTGTTATAGATCAGCAGAGCAAGGAGCCTCTTGTTGCTCTTGAATTCGACTCCGAAGGAGCAAAGGCGTTTGCAGATGCTACGGAAAAATTGGCACCTACGCAGTCTCCGATATTCATAGTGCTCGATAACGAGGTAATATCAAGCCCTGTAGTTAACGAAAAGATTCCTAACGGTCAGGCGACTATAACTGGCAACTTTACAGTTGAAAGTGCTTCTGAGCTTGCAAACTTAATACGTGCCGGAGCGCTCCCTGTTGACTTTAAGGAGATACAGACATCCACAATAACAGCGACTCTAGGTGAGAATGCGCTAAACATGAGCATACTTGGTGCAAAGGTTGGAATAGCAATACTCATACTGTACATGATGCTCTACTACAAGCTGCCTGGACTTGTGGCAGCTATAGCTCTTGCAGCATATGCTCTCATTGTCGGATATGCTTTTGTGGGTATGAATGCCACGCTTACGCTCCCGGGAATAGCGGCTCTGATACTGTCAATAGGTATGGCGGTTGATGCCAACGTAATAATATTCGAGAGAATCAAAGAAGAGACAAGAAAAGGGAAATCGCTCCGAGTTGCTATTGACTCAGGTTTCTCCAGAGCTATGACTACGATAATAGACAGCAATGTAACAACATTCATTGCGGGCGTAGTCCTTTACAATTTCGGCACAGGTCCTATAAAGGGATTTGCCGTAATGCTAATGCTTGGTATTGTAGCTTCGATGTTTACTGCTGTTGTGGTATCTAAGCTTCTGCTCAAAACACTGGCCAATGCAGGATTTCTAAAAAACAACAAACTGTTCGGGGCTTAGGAGGATAGACTATGAAAATTATCGAAAAAATGAAAATCTGGTTTGGAGCCTCAACTGCATTTATAGTGGTAGGCCTTATAATGGCTCTAATGTTTGGATTCAACTACGGCATAGACTTTACTGGCGGAACAGTTATGGAAATGAATCTACACAAGAATGTTCCTATAGCGGAGATAAAGGAGATGTCGAAGGAAATCGACAGCAACATTACAATCAACAAGCTGGGAGCCGACAAAACGGTTGTCCAGCTCAAGACAATAAAAGATATGGACAGCAAAAAAATAGACAGCTTTTTTGAGACATTCAAGCAAAAATACAGCCTTGAAGACGGAGATCTTCTAAAGGCAGAGCAGATAGGACCTTCAGTGGGCAACGAGATAAAGAACAAAGCCATGCTTGCAGTGATTGTCTCATCGATATTTATGCTCGTATATATTAGCTTCAGGTTCGAGCTTTCTTACGGTGTAGCGGCAATAGTATCACTCGTGCATGACGTGCTCTTCATGCTGGCTTTCTATGCGATGTTCAGGATACCGCTAAACAGCACCTTCATAGCGGCTATACTTACTGTTGTGGGCTACTCCATAAACGATACAATAGTCGTATTCGACAGGATAAGAGAAAATGCAGGCAACTACAAAAAAAGCGAGTATGCTACTCTTGCAAATGACAGTATAAAGCAGACTCTTTCAAGAACAATGAACACTTCGCTTACAACTATTGTGACAATAACAGCGCTATACATTTTTGGGGTAGATGCTATAAAGGAGTTCACACTTCCTCTTATTGCAGGCATCCTGGTGGGAACGTACTCGTCAATATTCATAGCAAGCCCAGTCTGGGTTGTTTTCAAGCAAAAACAGAAGGTTTCATAAGCGCCAAAAGGGCAATATATATTATAGTATATTGCCCTTTTTTGATACCTTTTTCATTTTTTTATAAATAACCGGCAAGGGGGTGCAGCTTGAGCATGCTATATATGAGGCCGAAAAATCTTAGAAGGTACAGGCAGATACTCAACGTGCTTATGAAATATGGATTTACATACCTAGTGGAAAAGCTGAATATAGATGACTATGTATACAGATCCCCCGGCGGCATGAACGACGAGATAAAGAACATGACTCACGAAGAGCGCATAAAAAATGCCATAGTGGAGCTGGGTCCAACGTTCATAAAGCTTGGACAGATACTCAGCACAAGAGGAGATTTGCTGGACGACAGTATAATCGAGCAGCTCTCCAAGCTGCAGGACAATGTTGAGCCATTTAGTTTTGAAAAGGCAAAGGAGATATTCTATAATGATATAGGGATTACAGTAGAAGATGCATTCTTGGAGTTCGAGGAAAAGCCTATGGCGGCGGCCTCTATAGGACAGGTCCACAGGGCCATGACAAAGGGAGGAAAAAGCGTCATAGTGAAGGTTCAGAGGCCGGGAATAGAAGGGATCATATCCTCAGACACAGACATACTCTACTTTGTGGCCAAGCTTCTGCAGGAGCGCATAGACAAAAAAAGCGCTACCAACTATATCGAAATCGTGGATGAATTCAGCGCAAGTATAAAAAGGGAGATGGACTATAATTTCGAGGCCAGGAACTGCGAAAAGCTTGCACAGATTCACAGGGATGACGAAGATATCTACATCCCGAAGGTATACTGGGAGTTCACCTCAAAGAAGATTCTGACGCTTGAGATGGTAGAAGGAGTCAAGATAAGCGATACAGACGAGATAAAAAGAAGGGGCTGGGACTGCAAAAAGGCAGCATTTATTGAGGCGAAGGCATTTATGAAGCAGGTCTTCAGCTACGGTTTTTTCCACGCGGACCTGCACCCGGGGAACGTATTCGTGCTTGATAAAAATACTATAGCGTTTGTCGACTTTGGTATAGTAGGAGTGATAGACAGGGACACAAAGAAGCTTATAAACCAGATATTCACGTCAATAAGCGACAACAATGTCGACGGTATAGTCGACTGCCTTGTGCAGCTGGATGCCGTAGACCCGGATTCGAATATAAGAAAGCTCAAGGAGGATCTCGGTTTTTACATCTACTATTACTACAACACACCTCTTGAACGGATAAGCATAACCGAGCTTATTCGAGAGTTCCTCTACTTTGCGCGAAAAAACAGACTTGCGCTGCCTACGGGCTTTACAATGCTCGCAAAGACTATGGTTACGCTTGAGGGCACTGGGAAAAAGCTCTATCCCGAATTTTCAATATCTATGCTTATGGATGAATTTTTGAGGCAAAGCTACATGGATATAGAAAGGTACAAGGAAACGGCGAGAGAAACGAGGTATTATATCGAGTCTATACTAAGGGACCTAAAAAGCATCCCGGAACAGATAAGGTGGATGCTGAACCGCATAAAAAAGAACAACATACGAATTTCTGTGGAAGAAATAAGCTTTTCAAGGCTTGAGAGGGAAATCTCAAAAACAGCAAACAGGCTATCGGTGAGCCTTATAATATCAGCCATAATAGTGGGCTCCTCGATTGTGATTCTATCGGGAAAAGGTCCGGAAATAAAAGGATATCCCGCCATAGGGCTCTTGGGGTATTCAATAGCGACAATCATGGGATTCTTTCTTGTGTTTTCCATGCTCTACTCGCGAAACAGCAACAAATAATACAACTAGTATAAATATGGAAACGGATGTGAATTGCTTGGCGAAATGGATGTTAAAAAGAAGCTCCTGTGACATAGAGCAGCTCTCCAGAAGAATTGGGTGCAGCAGGATAATACTGGAGATACTTGCAAACAGGGGCTTCAAAACTGAAGAAGAGATCGACAAGTTCATAAATTCCACAACAGACGACCTTTACAGTCCTAGTCTTTTCAAGGATATGGCAAAGGGCGTTTTGGCCGTGAAAGAGTCCGTAAGAAACGGCGAAAAAATCACGGTATACGGAGACTACGATGTAGACGGAGTCATGAGCAGCTACATACTATACAGCGCACTTTCAAGGTGTGGCGCAAATGTGAGCAGCTACATACCTCACAGGGAGCTTGAAGGGTATGGAATGAACAATGAATCAATATACAGGCTCAAAAGCGAGGGCACTGAGCTTATAATAACCTGCGACAACGGTATTGCTTCGGTAGAGCAAATAGACCTTGCAAGAAGCCTGGGAATGAAAGTGGTGGTGACAGACCACCATGAGGTGGCTTATGAGACAGACGAGAATGGAACAAGATGCGTCAGGCTGCCTGATGCAAATGCGATAATAAATCCAAAGCAGCCAGACTGCCCCTATCCATTCAAACTGCTGTGCGCAGGAGCCATAGCATACAAGTTTGCATGCGCCCTCTACAAAGAGTTTGGAATAGATGAAAGTGAAGCCCTCGAATTCATGGAATATGCAGCCATAGCTACCATATGCGACGTTGTGGATCTTGTAGATGAAAACAGGATAATAGCAAAACGGGGACTTGAAATGCTCAGAACCACGAAGAATAAGGGCCTCAATGCACTCATAGAAAGGGCAGGGCTCACAAAGTCGAACCTGGGCACATATCATGTGGGCTTCATAATAGGACCTTGCATCAATGCCACGGGGAGGCTGGAAAGGGCAACGATTTCGCTTGAACTGCTGCTTTGTAAGGATGATGAGGAGGCTGCGGTTCTGGCCGAGAGGCTCGTTACCCTCAATGAAGAAAGAAAGCAGCTCACCGAAAAGGGAGTCGAAAGGGTGGCGGAAATAATTGAAAGGATGCACGGCGATGACAGAGTCATACTTGCATATGACGAGCTGCTGCATGAGAGCATAGCAGGGATAGTGGCAGGAAGAATCAAGGAGGCTTACAATATGCCTGCCATAGTGCTCACAAACGGCAAGGACATGATAAAGGGCTCGGCAAGGTCAATCGAAAAGTACAATATGTTTGAAAAGCTATCAGAGTGCAGCGAGCTTATAGAAAAATTCGGAGGCCACCCAATGGCGGCCGGCCTTTCTCTTAAACACGAAAACATTGAAAAGCTCAGAAGAAAGCTTAACGAGCTTTGCGGGCTGACCCCCGATGACATAGAGCCTATTATAAGAATAGACAAGAGGCTTTCGCTCGAAGAGATATCCTTCGACCTTTTTGAAAGCATCAAAATGCTTGAGCCTTTCGGAAAGGGCAATCCAACGCCTATATTTGCAGAAAAAAATATAAGGGTAGTTGGAGTAAGGCTGCTTGGGAAAAGCTGCAACGTACTGAAGCTCACATGCATTAGAAAAGGCAATGGGGAAAAGCTTGAAGCTGTAAGCTTCGGCGGTGCTAAGAAGTTTGAGGAGCTAATAAGGCAAAGATTCGGAGACAGCCTGTACGATGACATAATCAGTAAAGGCAAATGCAGCTTCGACATGGACTTCGTATACACAATAGGATTAAACGAGTACATGGGCAGAAAAAGCCTGCAGCTCATTCTCAAGGATTTTAGGTAGACGATTCTTTGCTATTATGCAAAATGAGTAGTTTGCAAAATGTTGATTAAATTATTATGAAAAGATATAATAGTATTATTATCCGTTTTTACGTAATGTAAAATATTTACAATGAAACCGTATTTTGTTGTAAATCAAGGAGGGCAAGTGTTGATGGATTTGAAGGAATGGATAAGAGAGATTGAAGGCTTTCCAAAGGAGGGTATCAATTTCAAGGATATAACAACCCTGCTCAAGGACGGCAAAGCCTTCAAAAGTGCCATAGATGCGATTGTGGGCAACCTAATGGGCAAGGACATAGACATAGTTGTAGGCCCTGAGGCAAGGGGCTTCCTTCTGGGCGCTCCTGTGGCGTACGCTATAGGTGCAGGCTTTGTGCCTGTGAGAAAGCCCGGCAAGCTTCCATCAGAGACAGAGTCGTTCGATTACGACCTTGAATATGGAGAAGACAGCCTGGAAATACACAAGGATGCAATACGTCCCGGAACAAGGGTAGCTATAGTGGATGACCTGCTGGCTACTGGCGGGACTACAGAGGCTGTAATAGAGCTGATAGAAAAACTCGGCGGAGAAGTCGTGGCCATAGAGTATCTGATAGAGCTGGAATTCTTGAACGCCAGAGAATCGCTTAAAGGATACGCCGTAGATTCGGTGATTAAATATAAAGACTAATAAATTATTTCAGTAATTTGGATAGGGTGATTCTTATGTTGGAAAATCTGTTGCTTAGCATAGAACAATATAGTCCTGAAAGCAATCTGGAGCTTATAATAAAGGCTTACAACCTGGCTGAAAGTGCGCATGTGGGACAGTACAGAAAATCTGGAGAGAAGTATTTCATACATCCTGTAAGCGTGGCCAAAATACTAGTCGAGCTGCAGCTTGACACGGTAACAGTGGCTGCGGGTCTTTTACATGACGTAATAGAGGATACTAAGTATACGTATGAAGATTTGAGCAACATATTCGGGCAGGAGATAGCAGATCTCGTAGACGGAGTTACAAAGCTCGGAAAGATTGAATACAAGTCTAAAGAAGAGACCCAGGCTGAGAATATCAGAAAGATGTTTATTGCCATGGCTAAAGACATAAGGGTCGTGCTCATAAAACTTGCAGACAGACTCCACAACATGAGAACACTCAACTACATGTCCGAAATCAAGGCGCAGGAGAAAGCCAGGGAGACGCTCGAAATATATGCCCCAATAGCAAACAGACTCGGAATATCCAAGATAAAATTCGAGCTTGAAGATACCGCACTAAGATATCTCGATCCGGAGGGCTACTACGAGCTTGTAGACAAGGTAGCCAAGAAGAGAAAGGAAAGAGAAGAGTATATACATCAGGTAATATCAATGCTCAAAGAACACATAGATGAGCTTGATGTAGATTTTGAAATAAGCGGAAGAGCGAAGCATTTCTACAGCATTTACAGGAAGATGCACTATCAGGGCAAGAGTTTCGAGCAGATATACGACCTTACGGGCGTTAGGGTGATAGTAAACAGTATAAAGGACTGCTATGCAGTGCTTGGAGTCGTCCATACCATATGGAAGCCGCTGCCCGGCCGCTTCAAGGACTATATCGCGATGCCAAAGCCTAACATGTATCAGTCATTGCATACCACTGTTGTAGGTCTCGACGGAGGTCCGCTCGAGATTCAAATCAGGACATTCGAGATGAACAAGACAGCAGAGCTGGGAATAGCAGCCCACTGGAAATACAAGGAAGGCAAGACGGGCGTGGACAAGAGCGACCTGGACAAGAAGCTGTCATGGCTCCGCCAGATGATGGAGCTTCAGGACGACCTCAACGATCCGAGAGAGTTCATGGAAGCCCTCAAAATAGACCTGTTCACAAACCAGGTGTTCGTATTTTCGCCGAAAGGTGATGTGGTTGAACTGCCTGCGGGTTCCACGCCGATTGACTTTGCATACAAAGTCCACACGGACGTTGGAAACAAGTGCATAGGAGCCAAGGTTGACGGGCGTATGGTTCCACTTGACTACAAGCTGAAAAACGGCAACATTGTCCACGTAGTCACCTCGGGCCACAGCACCGGACCAAGCAGGGACTGGCTCAACGTGGCCAAGAGCACCCACGCAAAGAACAAGATAAGGCAGTGGTTCAGGAAGGCCAACAGGACAGAGAACATTGAAAAGGGCAAGGAGATGCTTGACCGAGAGCTCAAAAGGAACGGCATAACTCAGACTGAGGCCCTGAAGCACAAATACGTGGTTTCTGTAATGAGAAAGATCAACTTTGCAAATGAAGACGAGATGTACGCGGCTATAGGCTACGGAGGCATAACGCCGGCCCAGATAATAACCAAGCTCAAAATCGAGATGGAAAAAGACGCAGTCAAGGATGAGGGCAAGAGGGACACTGAAATCCTCGAGCGCATGCAGGAAAAGGAAAGAGAGCAAAAACCAAGGGAGAAAGGAAAGGGCCAGGGAATCATAGTAAAGGGCGTAGACAACATACTTGTCAGATTCGCAAAATGCTGCAATCCGCTTCCAGGCGATGACATAGTCGGGTTTATAACTAAAGGCCGAGGAGTTTCGATACACAGGAGGGATTGCTCCAACATAGACCTTTCCGATACCGAGGTTAACAGCAGGCTGCTCGAGGTCAAGTGGGACCTTGAGAAGACGGCATCCTTTGAAGCCGAGATAAAAGTCAAAGCAACAGACCGAAGGGGCATAATATCAGAAGTCACCCAGCTGCTGGCTGCCGACAAGATATCGCTCAACGGCATAAATGCAAGAACAACTAGAGACGGCATGGCCAACATGACAATACTGCTTCAAATCGAAAGCAAGGATCAGCTAAAGAGCATAATGAACAAGCTCAAGAATCTTTCCGGAGTGCTTGATGTATTCCGGGTTGAAAATTAATCAGACAAATAATAAACACTATAATATAAGGAGCAATTTTATGAGAGCCGTAGTTCAAAGGGTAGCAAGTTCGAGTGTTAAAGTAGACGATGAGGTTGTCGGCAGCGTACGCAAGGGGCTTATGGTGCTGCTTGGGGTAACGCACGATGACTGCGAGGAAGACGTAAAATATCTCGCTGAGAAGATATCGAATCTTAGAATATTCGAGGACGAAAATGAAAAGATGAACCTTTCGCTGCTGGATGTCAAGGGTGAGTTGCTTGCCATTTCACAGTTTACGCTTTATGGCGACTGCAGGAAGGGCAGAAGGCCAAACTTCACAGATGCAGCAAAGCCGGACATTGCAAACAGGCTCTATGAGCTGTTCATAAAGGAACTGGAAGGAATGGGGATACACGTGCAGACCGGAAGCTTCGGAGCCCACATGATGGTCGACATTCTCAACGACGGACCAGTAACAATGCTGCTTGACTCAAAAAGAAACTTTTAAGGAGGGACACCGCATGTTTATTGAAATAGTGCCTGCCGGAATATACGCCGTTAACTGCTACATAATTGCGGACAGCAATAAGATAGGAGCTGTAATAGACCCCGGCGGCAGCGCTGACAGGATAATGAAGGCAATAGAAGAAAATGGCATCGAGGTAAAATATATAATAGCAACGCACGGCCACGGTGACCACATAGGAGCCATAGAAGAGCTCAGAGCCAGGACTGGTGCTAAGTTCATAGCTCATGAGCTTGAAAAAGAAATGCTAAACGACAAGGAAAAAAACCTCACTGCCTGCATGGGAGTCGAGCATGTGGAGATAGAAGCCGACGAATATGTCAAAGAAGGTGACATAGTAGAGGTCGGAGATCTTAGCCTTGAAATAATACATACACCAGGACACACGCCTGGTGGAATGTGTATAAGGACGGGCGAATACCTTTTTACAGGAGACACGCTGTTCGCACTTTCTGTAGGAAGATCAGACCTTTATGGGGGAGACTTTGGCAAGCTCCAGGAGTCCCTCAAGAAACTAAAGGGCATGGATGACCATCTAAAAGTGCTTCCCGGCCATGGAAGCGCAAGCACGCTAAAGACAGAGAAGAAAAGAAATTCATATATGAATGAGGTTTAATACATTATGCTTCAAGTAATTATAGACAGAAGCGAATTTGAATATGAAGCAGGCGAGCTCATAAAGCTTTTCGAAGCTGAGTTTGCTTTTTCGGGAGAAATTCCGGAAACCGGCAGAGCTTTGAAGCTGGAGTCGTTTGAGGATTCGGGCTTCATATGCTGCAAGGGCAGCTATATTCAAAACGCGGCGATTCAGCAAAGCCACACAGAACAAATTGAGCTGGCAGACACTATTGACTCTCGCACATTAAAAAGGGAGTCAAAAATTTTGACCAAAAGGTGCATATTCGAACTTCTTTCCAGAGTTCATGGGACAAAGCCGCCCTGGGGGATACTAACAGGGATAAGACCTACCAAGATAGTTCAGGAGCTGCTCGATAGCGGAATGACAGAAGAGGACATAATGCACAATCTGGAAGAAAAATACAGGCTGTCGCCTGAGAAGGCGAAGATGGCAACCGCAATAGCCATAACTGAAAGAAAGTATATATACCCTCCTGATTCGGGCAAGATAGCCCTCTATGTGAGCATACCTTTTTGTCCCACAAGGTGCATATACTGCTCGTTCCCTTCGAACACGCTCAAGCAGTGGGGGCATCTAAAGGCCGAATATGTAAGGACTCTGATTTATGAGATTGAGCAGACAGCAAAAATAGTCAGCAGATGGGGCAAGACGCTCGAAAGCGTATACATAGGAGGCGGAACGCCTACGACGCTCAGCTCGGGCGAGCTCAGAGAAATAATAACAGCCATAAGAGGCAGCTTCGACTTTTCTGGAGTCAAGGAGTTCACTGTAGAAGCCGGCAGGGTCGACACTATCGACGAAGATAAGCTTATGGCACTCAGGGAGCTTGACATAGACAGGATAAGCATAAATCCGCAGACTATGAATGACGCCACACTAAAGCGCATTGGAAGGAGACACACGTCCTCGGACGTGGAGGCGTCTTTCAAAATGGCCAGGAACATGGGTTTTTCCAATATAAACATGGACATAATTCTAGGACTTCCCGGAGAGAAGCCGTCAGATGTGGAAGCCACACTTGAGCGCATAGCTGAGCTTTCGCCGGAGAGCCTTACTGTTCACACAATGGCAATAAAAAGAGCCTCTAACCTGAGGGGCGAACTTAGCGAGCACAGCCTTGCAGACTATGAGGACATGGAAAGCATGGTAGACATCTCAGCCGAATATGCAAAAGAAATGGGGCTTGTGCCGTACTACATGTACAGGCAGAAGTATATGCTCGGAAACCTTGAGAATGTGGGCTATGCCAAGCCAGGCTGTGAGTGCATATACAACATGAACATAATGGAGGAGCAGCAGTCAATTATGGCTGTTGGAGCCGGAGGGATATCAAAGTTTGTATACCACGATGAAAACAGGCTCGAGAGAGTCCCAAACGTGAAGGATATACAGCACTACATTGCTAGAATAGATGAAATGATAAAGAGAAAAGAAGAGGAGGTTTTCAAGAATGCTTACACAGGCACCTAGAGGCACTAAAGACGTTCTTCCGGAGGAATCCCGCAAGTGGGTATATCTGGAGAATATGTTCAGGGAAGTATGCGAGGTATTCGGCTATAAGGAAATCAGGACACCTGTTTTTGAACATACAGAGCTCTTCAAGCGAAGCATAGGGGAGACTACAGACATAGTCAACAAGGAGATGTATACCTTCGAGGACAACGGCGGTAGAAGCATAACGCTCAAGCCTGAGGGCACAGCGCCAGTGGTCAGGTCGTTTGTTGAAAACAAGCTTTACGCAGACACCCAGCCGACAAAGCTTTTCTATATAACTCCCTGCTTCAGGTATGAAAAGCCGCAGGCAGGCAGATTGAGAGAGTTCCACCAGTTCGGCGTGGAAGCCTTCGGAACCTCGTCGCCTACTATAGACGCCGAGGTAATAGCTCTTGCATCAGAATTCTTTGGAAAACTGGGACTTCAAAAGCTCGTTACGAGAATAAACTCGGTGGGCTGCCCGACATGCAGAAAGCACTACAACGAGGTATTAAGGAATTATCTCGAGAGCAAGAAGGAGGGCCTTTGCCAGACTTGCATAGAAAGGTCCGAAAAGAATCCGATGAGGGTTATAGACTGCAAAAATGAGGGCTGCCAGAGCATAATCAAGGACATTCCTCTGATGATTGACTATATATGCGACGAATGCAAGGAGCATTTCGACAAGCTCAAGCTTTCGCTCGAGAAAATGGAGATACCTTATGAGGTGGACCCAAGGATAGTAAGGGGTCTAGATTACTACACAAAGACAGCGTTCGAGATAATATCAGAAGATATAGGAGCCCAGAGCACAGTTTGCGGCGGAGGCAGATACGACAAGCTGGCAGAGGAGATTGGGGGACCCAACACTCCGGGAATAGGTTTTGGAATGGGCATAGAAAGGCTGCTGCTGACTATTGAGAACAACGGAATAGCTCTGCCGCTTACAGAGGGTATGGACATATTTATTGTGGCGATAGGCGAAAAGGCTGAGCTTGAGAGCTTGAGAATACTATCACAGCTCAGAAAGAACGGAATATCGGCCGACAAGGATCACATGCAAAGAAGTGTGAAGGCCCAGTTCAAATACTCCAACAAGCAAAATGCCAAGTATACAATAGTGCTTGGGGATGACGAGCTTGAAAACGACTCGGCGACACTCAAGGATATGAGCACATCGGAGCAGACACAAATAAAGCTCAGCAGCCTCATTGACGAGCTAAAGAGCAGACTGTAGAAATAATAGAAGGAGGTATATTCTAATGGATACACTAAGCGGCTTGAAAAGGACCCACTACTGCGGAAGCCTCAGAGACAAGAACATAGGTGAAGAAGTTGTGCTCATGGGCTGGGTTCAGAGAAAAAGAAACCTTGGCGGTCTGATATTTGTAGACCTAAGAGACAGGGACGGGATAACTCAGATAGTATTTGATACGGACATATCACAGGATGCTTTCAACAAAGCTGAAAAGCTGGGTTCAGAATATGTAATAGCTGTCAGGGGAAATGTATTCGAGAGAGAATCTAAAAACCCTAACATGCCAACGGGTGACATAGAAGTTTTTGCCCAGGAAATAAGGGTTCTAAACAGCGCCCAGACGCCGCCTATATATATAAAAGATGACGACGACGTATCGGAGGCCCTCAGACTCAAATACAGATATCTGGATCTTAGAAAGCCGTCCATGCAGAGGAATTTCATACTAAGACACAAGGTTGCCGGCATAGTGAGGAACTACCTTTCAGATAACGGATTCCTTGAAATAGAAACGCCTGTTCTGGGCAAGCCTACACCTGAGGGGGCAAGGGACTATCTTGTACCAAGCAGGGTTAACACAGGCAAGTTCTACGCCCTCCCTCAGTCGCCTCAGCTCTTCAAGCAGCTGCTTATGGTTGCTGGAATGGACAGGTACTTCCAGATTGTCAAGTGCTTCAGAGACGAGGACCTAAGGGCCGACAGGCAGCCTGAATTCACGCAGATAGACTGCGAGATGAGCTTTGTCGATGCCGAAGAAGTAATGGGCATTATGGAAGAAATGATGCAAAAAATATTCAAGGAAGCTCTTGGAGTAGACATTAGCATACCATTCAGGAGAATACCCCACAAAGAGGCAATGGAAAGATACGGCTCGGACAAGCCGGACCTTAGATTCGGCTATGAGCTTACTGACGTATCCGAGCTAGTAAAGGACTGCGGCTTCAAGGTGTTTGCTGACGCCGTTAACGGCGGCGGAAGCGTAAGGGGCCTCAACATAAGCGGCAGAGCCGACGACTTTACAAGAAAGGGCATATCTAAGCTCGAGGACTATGTGAAGACTTATGGCGCCAAGGGACTTGCGTGGATAAAGTGGGGAGCCGAAGGGATAAACTCTCCTATAGCCAAGTTCCTGAGCGAGGACGAGATGAAATCAGTGCTCGAGGCCATGAACGCCAAAGAAGGGGACATGCTCTTTTTTGTGGCTGACAAAAACAGCGTAGTTTTCAACTCGCTGGGCCAGCTAAGATGTGAAATAGCCAAAAATCTTGGCATGTTGCGCAAGGATGTATACGAGTTCGCATGGGTAACAGAGTTCCCGCTGTTCGAGTATGATGAGGAGGCTGGAAGGCTTGTTGCTGTTCACCATCCTTTCACATCTCCGATGGACGAGGATTTCGACAAAATCGAAACGGACCCGGCTTCAATGCGCGCTAAGGCCTATGACATGGTTCTCAATGGCTTCGAGCTTGGCGGAGGAAGCATAAGGATATTCCAAGAGGAGCTTCAAAAGAAGATGTTCAAGCTTCTTGGATTCACAGAAGAGGACGCACATGACAAGTTCGGTTTCTTTATTGACGCATTCAAGTATGGAACCCCTCCTCACGGCGGAATAGCTTTCGGACTCGACAGGATAATAATGCTGCTTGCAGGCGAAGACAATATAAGGCAGGTCATAGCATTCCCTAAGACTCAGAATGCAACATGCCCTCTTACGGAAGCGCCTTCATATGCGGAAGATGCCCAGCTTGAAGAGCTTGGAATCAAGATAGACATAAAAGAATAGCTGCTTAGGGCCCGCAATATTTTATTGCGGGCCCTTCATTTGGAATGAAAGGCTTTGGCTCAAGTCTTAGGCGGCTGACTTGAAATTAAACATCCGATAGTGTACAATATTGTATAAATAGAGGCGTGAAAACGCTATACGGAGGTAGACATGATAGAAGTGGAAGAAAAAATGAAATGTGACAAGGACGCTGTCATAAAAAGGCTTAGAAGGATAGAGGGACAGGTCAAGGGCATACAAAGGATGGTCAATGACGGCAAATACTGTGTCGACATACTAATTCAGGTGGCGGCTGTAAGATCTGCCATAGACAAGGTTGGAGGCATAATACTCGAAAACCATGTCAAAACATGCGTCAAGAACACAATTGAAAATTCCTCCGACACTGCTGAAAAAGATAAGGTTATTGATGAACTCATGTATACCATGCTTAAATTCATGAAGTAGGTGATAAAATTGAGCAATTGTATAAACGGCATAGTTGTCGAAAAATCGGCCGACAAGGCCATAGTAAGCATAGTGAGGCATTCTGCGTGTGCAGGATGCGGGGCTTGGAATGGCCAGTGAGAGCTCCAAGGTAAAAATAGAAGCCATAAACACAGCGGATGCGAATGTAGGCGAACTAGTCAGCATAGACATGAAAAACCCGGATGTACTCAAGGCGGCCTTCATAGCATACGGCTTACCGCTGCTTGTGCTCATAGCGGGAGTCCTTTCTGTGGGTGCCGGATTGAATGCAATAGGATACAGGGGCGACTCGGAAATTGTTGCCGGAGTGGTTTCGCTGCTGCTGACAGGAGCTGCATACCTGATTATAAGGAAAAACGAAGAAAAAATAGGACAAATTATAGGATACAGCCCTGCTATAACAGAAGTTTTAAAACATGGAGAAATTTAAATTTCATAGCAGGTTTAAAGCAAGCTCAAAATGGTATATAATATAGTAGAAAACACCTGGAATGTTCGAGAGGCTTTCTTTAAATTCAACCGACACTATTTTTACGGGAGCCAGAGTTCGCCAAGGTATGTCATGCCCTTTTTACAGGGGAAGGCAGAAAATGGCGGCACGGCACCCACCTGAGATTTCTCGGGTGTGAATTTATTAAAGCCGCGGCATTTCGGGTGAAGGATTCCTTTGGGGAGTCCTTTTTTATGTGAACAAAACTACTAGCAGCGGTGATGACATGGAAAAGATGAGACTCGATTTTGATGAAAAAGAGCACAAATATATTCAGGTGTACAAGAACATAAAAAAGCTGATACTCGAAAAGCAGCTTAAAAAGCATGAGAAACTTCCGCCCATACGCAAGTACGCACAGCAGATTGGAGTCAACAACAGCACAATCGTCAAGGCGTATGAGCTGCTCGAGAGCGAAGGTTATGTATACAAAATACTTGGCAGCGGAACATATGTGAGCGAGCTCAATAGATTCGATGAGAATACGGTCTTGGAACACAGAGAAAAGGTTATAGGGTTTCACCAGGGGAACCCATCGTCAGACATATTTCCTGTCGAGGATTTCAAAAAAGCCATAGACATGGCGCTCAAAAAAGAAGGTGCCAGCATATTCAACTACAGCGAGGGACTCGGGTACAACAATCTGAGAAAAAAGCTGTGCGACTACATGAAGGGGATTGGCATAGAGTCGCATCCGGACAGGATACAGATAATATCGGGAGCCCAGCAGGGCATAGACACAATATGTAAATCAATGGTGAACTACGGAGACATAGTCTTCGTCGAGGAGCCCACGTATAACGGAGCTTTAGAGGCTTTCAGAAACAAGGGTTCAAAGATAATAGGCATACCGATGCTGCACGACGGAATAGACATCGGAATACTAAAGCTCAAGCTTGAAAAAATAAGACCCAAGCTCATATATGTAATGCCCAATTTCCAGAATCCAACGGGCATATCATATTCAAGCAAAAAAAAGCTGCAGTTGCTCGAGCTTGCCAGGGAGTACGATTTCTATATAATCGAGGATGATTTCATAAGCGACTTTAAATTTGAGTCGGAAGACAACACTACATTGAGGTCGCACGACAAATATGATAAAGTAATCTATATAAAGAGTTTTTCCAAGATATTGATGCCGGGACTGAGAATAGGCTTCATGGAGGTGCCCCTGGAAATTCTAAACAGGGTAATATGGGCCAAGTACTCAAGTGATATATCCACATCAAGCCTTGTGCAAAGGGCGCTGTATTACTACATGAAATACTTCAAGTGGGATGCCAATCTCCAAACCATAGAAAATGCCTATACTGAAAGGTTCGCGGCTGCTAAAGAGGCAATAGACGGAATGCTCGGCGACAGGCTTGACTATGTAATGCCTAAGGGAGGCATCAACTTTTTTCTGGGGTTGCCAAAAGGCTATTCAGCCGCGGACTTCAGGGATTATATGCTCGAGCATGGAGTGCTTATTATGCCCGGAAGCTATTTCTATGACAATCCAATGGATGATCGATTTTTCAGGATAAACATTGCATCCACGGGAATAGAAGAGATAAAAGAAGGCATCGGTACGATAGCGGAAAGACTTGATGATTTTCTTGAAAAATACAAAAACCACATACATTTCAGAAATAACGAAATATTTTTTTAGTGTTCAAACAGGAGGATGTTATGGTAACTGAAGAAAAAATCGCCAGAATAAACTATTTGGCAAAAAAATCAAAGGAACAGGGCCTTACTGACGCGGAAAAGCAGGAGCAAGCAAAGCTTAGAGCCGAATATGTAAGTGCTGTCAAAGCCAACCTGAAAAGCCAGCTTGATTCAATAAAAATAGTCGAGCAATAAGCTGCAACAATATAAATAATAATGGGGGGATAATCGTGGCTGAAAGAAAGTACGTAATATTCAAGATTAAAGATGAGGAATATGGCGTGGACATCATGAAGGTCAAAGAAGTCAGCGAATTCAAAAAGAGCACAAGCATACCGAATTCGCCTTCATTTGTCGATGGTATAATCAATCTTAGAGGAGACATAACGCCCATAATTAGCCTTAAAAAGAAATTCAACATTCCTGTAGAAAAGGGCTATGACGACAGCAGCAGAATAATAGTAGTAAACATGAACGACAAGCTTGTGGGGTTTGCTGTTGACGAGGCTTCTCAGGTTATATCAATAGACGACTCAAATATAGACCCTCCGCCGGAGATAGTTGCCGGTCTTGACAGAAGGTATATAAACGGAATAGGCAAGCTTCAGGACAGGATAGTTATAATACTAGATTTAGAGCGTGTTCTCAACGAAAACGAGCAGACAGAAATAAGCGGAATCTATGCATAAAGATTGTCACATGACAATCTTTTTTTTCGATATGCTTCCGAAAAAGAAAGGTATTGCCAACCGAATTTTGGATTAAATGGGAAGTAGGTACCTTGTAAAATATTCATGCATAGTGATAATATATAGTATAGTTAAAAAATATTCATTTACAGGATGGAAAGCATGCCTAGTGACGAAATAAAAAGCTTTGACTTTGATATAAAAAATGTTATTGATGGTGTTGTCCAATCGATTCAAAATGGACAGGATGAAATATTTGAAATATCAGAGAATATAAGGCGTGATTGCGATGACTCAAAAGTGCAACTGGAAAAATTAAAAAAAGAAATAACCAGAGTAATTACAGAGGTAGAGCTTCTTGCAATTGAGGAAAAAAAGAGCCGGAGAAAGCTCCTCGAGGTCAGCAGGAGATTCGAAGAAAATTCCGAGGAACAAATCAAGCGTGCATACGAAGAGGCTAATGATTGCCAAATAAGGCTTACGCTTAAATCGGAAGAAGAAAAGAACCTTATTAAACTCCGCAATGATCTTGAAATAAGGATAAAGAAAAATTCGGCGATGCTTGAAAAAGCCGAGAGCTATATGAACAAAATGGCAAGCGTTACGGATTTTCTTGTCGCTGATCTTTGCGGCGTGAAGGATACAATCGAATCGCTCGAAGACAAGAACAGCATAAACATAAGAATAATAAGGGCGCAGGAAGAAGAGCGCAGCAGGATTGCGAGTGACATACATGACGGTCCGGCGCAGAGCGTGGCTTCCCTTATAGTCAAATCAGAGATAATACTCAAGCTGCTTGACCGGGACAAAGATCTTGTCAAAAAAGAGATTGAGTCGCTGAAAGTCCAGCTTAGGGAAACACTCCGTGAAATAAGGAGAGTTATGTATGACCTGCGGCCGGCATCTCTTGACGAGCTCGGTTTGGTGCCTACGATAAGCAGGCTGATTTCAGACCTTGAAAACGAAAAGGGAGTTGAAATCGAGCTCATAGTGCTGGGTGAAAAGCACATTACCTCACCGACTGTCAGACTCACAGTATACAGGGTCATTCAGGAATCGCTCATAAACGCATGCAAATATTCAGGCAGCGCAAGGATAGTAGTAAGGCTTGACATTCAGGACAATTACATTTCCGGAATAATACAAGACTTTGGAATAGGATTTGATCCGCAGAAGCAGTCTGGCTTTGGAATAGGTTCAATGAAGGAACGAATGCAGCTTATTGGTGGCAGGATAGGAATAGAATCTGTTGCAGGAAAGGGCACCAGAGTAATTTTTTCTCTTTCGAATAAGGAGGTTGAATATGAAGGAAAACATTAATGTCATGATTGTAGATGATCATGCCCTTATGAGAGAGGGCATTGCAAGAATACTGGAACTAGAAGAGAACATAAGTGTAGAGGCTACAGCTTCTGACGGAGCCGAGGCGATTTCGAAATTCAAGAAAGGCTCATATGATGTAATACTGCTGGACATAAATATGCCCAACATGAACGGCATTGAGACACTCAGGAAGCTGCGCGACATGGACTCCTCAGTGAAAATTATAATGCTCACCGTGTATGATGCAAGGGAATATCTGATAGAAACGCTCAATTTGGGTGCCAACGGCTATATGCTAAAGGACGCTGATTCATCAAGTCTTGTTTCGGCAATAGTAAACGTTTACAACGGGGGTACATATATACATCCGAGTCTTGCAGGAGAGCTCCTGAAGGAAATCAACAAGAAAAAGGACAAGAACGGCCTGAAAAACGGCATTGAAAGTCTCACGAAAAGGGAATACGAGGTGCTGCTTCTTATAGCCGAGGGTTTAAGCAACAGGGACATATCCGATAAACTAATAATAAGTGAAAAGACTGTAAAGAATCATGTATCCAGCATACTCAGAAAACTGGATCTTACCGATCGAACACAAGCCGCTATATATGCATACAGGCACAATGTCAAGAAATTTTAAGGGACGTCCTCTGGACGTCCCTTTCACTATATATTTAGAAGGGTGCAAAGCTTTGATCGAACCAGTTTTGCTCCATAGCTATTTTATATTCCTCATAGAAGGCCTCTCTGTGCTGAATCTCCCAGCTTTCAAGATTGGCGAGCAGTTTCTTTGCTCTTGGATTTGAAACGCTTTCGGCAGCGCTGTGATAGAATTGTGCAAAGTCGTTTTCAATGAGATAAGCCATACGAAGTATTGTTATGTCGGATATGTCGTATTCAAGGTTTACACTCCGCGCCTCTATATCCGTATATAGCCTTTCCGCGCAAGGCTCACAAATATCCAAATCCAATTCTTCCCAATCCCCTGTTTCCAGCAGAGTTTTATGATACTGCTCAAGTAGTTTGTAATGCGTTTCTTCGACTCCGGCAAGATTCTCAAAGATTGCTTTGACTCTGGGATTCTTAACCGTGCCCATATTAGATTTGTAGAATTCCTGGCCTTTTTTCTCCATTTCCATGGCAAACTTAAGTATATCAAGCGTCTTATTCATTGAAATTCCTCCTTACAATAATTGTTTTTTTCGACTAAACACTCTTGTAATTTTGTTACCCACAATGAAAACTTTGAAACTTAATCGAAAATTCGGAAAATTATTTCCGTGGAATAAAAAAAGGCTATTGAAAAATCAATAGCCTTCAGGTACTGCAGAATTGTCTTGAGGCGGCTTGTTGTTGCCTTTGCCATTTCCGTTGCCGTTATTGTTAGTTGTGCTGTTATTATCGGTATTGCCATTGTCTAGCCATTCTTCAACCTGGTTCTCCCATTCGGCTTCATTTGGGGAGAGGCCGTTAGCATCAGTCGGCTGCTCCTCGACCGGCTCTACAGGGGCTACATAATGGCTCAAACTGCAGTAGCTCTTAGGTTCTGTGCCGCTGGCGAAAACCTCAGATTTGACATGGCCGCCACAATTTGAAGATGCAAGCTTGCCTGACACAGAACATATACTCACCTTGATAATCCCATCGGGCTGGTCAAACTGCTTTGCTGGGAGCCCGCTGTGGACCTGTGACATAATCTTGCTCCAGAGCATCGCAGACATCTTGCTGCCTGTTGAAAGTTCCCGCGGCAAGTCGGAGCCAATCCATGTGGCGCCTACATAATAAGGAGTATAACCTACAAACCATGCGTCATAGTTGTTGGAGGTTGTACCAGTCTTACCTGCTACGGGCATGTTTGCAATCTTGGCTCTTGAGCCTGTTCCATCCTCTACTACGGATTTCATCAGGTCCTGAAGTATGAAAGCCACCTGCGCAGATACTACCTTCCTGGTCTTAGGCTTGTTTTCAAGAAGCACGTCGCCATTGGCCGTCTCAGCTCTTGTAAAGAATATAGGTTCGTTATGAACTCCGCTGTTTGCAATTGCACCGTATGCTGCTGTAAGTTCAAGGTTTGTAACGCCTTTGCTCATTCCTCCCATTGAAAGAGAAAAGTTCTCGTCATTAATAGACGGGTTGTCCTTGCTTTTTACTATAGTAGATATCCCAAGCTTTTCGAGGTAGGATATCATTGTCTTTACCGATTGAGCCTTGCTTGTAGAAAGCATTTCGGCAAGCTTTACGGTTCCTACGTTGGAGGAGCGCGTGAGCAGTGCCCTCATTGTGGACGGGCCGCCGTATTTTCTGTCATAGTTTCTAGGCCAAAGATTCCCTTTGTCATCGTAGTGAGGAGAATCGTCTATTATTGTGGCAGCTGTCATGCCCTTGTCCAAAGCCGGAAGATAAGCTGCCAGAGGTTTTATTGCAGAGCCTGGCTGTCTTGGATTTATGGCCCTGTTGAATATTTTTGTTCCACCTATCATCCTGCCGCCCACGAGCGCCCTTACTTCGCCGTTTTTAGGGTCCATTATGACCATAGAGGCCTGGGGCTGGACTGTTCCAGAGCTGTCCTTGAAGGAGCCAGGGAAGTTGGCGGGATTCTCAAATTCCTTTTCAACTATCTTTTGCATGTTCATATCCATTGTTGAATATATCCTGAGGCCGCCCTTGTAGAGCGTGTCTCTTGCTTCATCTTCGGAAAAGCCCTTTTCAGTTATGAGTTCCTGGAGCACCTGCTTTTTCACTAGATCTCCAAAGTATGAGGATATGCCCGAAGCGCTCTTTGAACCTATTTTTATCTCTATTGGATAGCTCTTGGCCTCGTCATACTGTTCCTGGCTTATAAAGCCGAGCTCCAGCATCTTGCCAAGCACTGTAAGCTGCCTTTCTACCGAGCTCGGATTGAGAACGGCCTTTCTTACAACTATCTCACCTTTGTTTAGCTGGTCATACTGAAATTTGTCTATGAGTCCCTTGCTCAGCATCTGTGAGAAGAGAGCAGATTCTTCAGCAGGTATTGATTCGGCCTTTGTTGAATTCGGGTAGAAAATAAGTTGAATATTATCGAGGCTCTCGCCGGATGCAATTTTTTCTGTTGTAAAAGGGGAGTACCTTGAAGGATTTTTTGTGATCCCCGCTATAATTGCGCATTCTGCTACGTTCAGCTCGGACACGTCCTTGGAGAAGTAGGTCTGTGCCGCAGCCTGGGCTCCTGTGGCGCCTCTTCCAAGGTATATGGTGTTGAGGTACATCTCGAGTATCTGGTCTTTTGTCAGATAGCGCTCAAGCTCCAGAGCGTAGTACATATCTTTGATTTTTCGTGTGTATGTTTTTTCGTGAGTCAGGTATATGTTTTTTGCCAGCTGCTGAGTGATTGTACTTGCTCCCTGAGCCTTGCTCATAGTCTTGAGGTCGTAAATCACAGCGCCAATTATCCTTTTGGGATCTACTCCGTGGTGCTTGTAGAAACGCTCATCTTCAATGGCTATAAAAGCATTTTGAAGATCCTTTGGCATCGTTTCGATAGATACAACACTTCTAAAGCTGTCACTGTGAACCTTCTCAATAAGGTTCCCGTCCTTGTCATATATGAACGAGCTGTCATCCAGCATGTTCTGTATGTTTGAAGGATCGATTGGAGAAGTGTTCTTAAGTACTGCAAAAATGATTCCCCCGGCTGTTACACCCAGCAACAAAAACAATACAATGAACGTTGACAATATTGATTTTGCGCCAAATTTTCTTTTTTTCTTTAATTTTTTATTGGAATTATCGGTAGACATTTAATCCCTCCTTAACAGATATATTATATCATACAAACATTTTATGGTATCTAATAATTTGTGAAAAAGTGGGTACCGAAAAACAGAACAAACCGCGTGTTGAGATGTTAAAAACATGCAGCATATTGTATAATTGAATTAGAGAAAAAAGGAAGGGGTGGCTGGGATGGAAGAAAAAAAAGAAAAGAAGGAAAAGATACTGATTGTTGGCCTCAACATCACAGACATAAAGAAAAAGAGCCAGTTTGACATGGAGGCCTCCATGGACGAGCTCGAGGAGCTTGTGAAGGCGGCCGGAGGCGAAGTGGTCGCAAGGCTGACCCAAAACAAGCAGTCAAGGGATGCGGCCTACTACATTGGTACGGGCAAGGCCGAGGAGGTCAGGGATTACGTTGAAAAACTCGAGGCTGACATGGTCGTATTCAATGACGAGCTCTCCGGAATACAAATAAGGAACCTGGAAGATACTATTGGGGTTACAGTTCTTGACAGGACCGCGCTCATACTGGACATATTCGCGCAAAGGGCCCTTTCAAGGGAAGGCAAGCTCCAGGTAGAGCTAGCGCAGCTCAAATACAGAAGGTCAAGGCTCATAGGGTTGGGCAAGCAGCTCTCAAGAACCGGTGGCGGAATAGGCACAAGGGGTCCGGGAGAGAAAAAGCTAGAGACCGACAGAAGGCACATAGATGGCAGGATAAACGACATAAAAAGGGAACTCTCCGATGTCAGGAAAAACAGGGAGGTTCAAAGAGTACAGAGGCTGAAGGCGAACGTGCCGATAGTTGCGCTTGTGGGCTACACGAATGCGGGCAAGTCGACTCTGCTCAACAGTCTCATAAAAACTCACAGGGAATACAGCGTAGAAAAGGAAGTCTTCTCCAAGGACATGCTGTTCGCCACGCTCGATGTGACGCTCAGAAAGGCCGTGCTTCCAAGCGGCAAGGAGTTTCTTGTCACCGACACGGTGGGCTTTGTAAGCAACCTTCCCCACGACCTTGTGGAGGCGTTCAAGGCGACACTCGAGGAAGTCAAATATGCGGACCTGATACTTCATGTGGTTGACGCGTCGAACGAAAACTATGACATGCAGATGGACACGACGCTGGACATACTAAGGCAGCTGGATTCGCTTGACAAGGACACCATAACCGTATTCAACAAAATGGACAAGACAGGCTTTGAGGCCGGCTATCCAAAGCAGGAGGACTTGGTGTTCATATCCTGCAAGACAGGCTACAACATGGAGCTGCTAGTCGACATGATAGAAAAGAAGCTCTTAAAGAGTTTCACTAAGGCGAAGCTGCTTATTCCCTTTGAAAGAGGCGACATATTCAGCGCTATACAGAAAAAGAGCCAGGTAGAACAATTCGAATATGTAGAAAACGGAATAAGCGTGACGGCCCTGCTCTCGGACGAAGATTACAACAGATACAGGGAATTTGTGCTTGAACAATAATAACGGACCCTCGGATGAACACTTTCTTGTGCTCACTCCGAAGGGTCCGCTTTATTAGATGCCCCTTAGTTTGTTCAGGATTATCTTCTGCTCTGTCGAAGCCACGAGCTTTCTTGTGTACTCCACGGTGTCGGGATTTACGCTTATGCTGTCCATGCCCGCATTCACAAGGAACTCTGTGAATTCAGGATAGAGTGAAGGAGCCTGGCCGCATATTGATATAGTCTTGCCATGCCTGTGGGCTGCGTCTATAAGGATCTGTATTGCACGCTTGACATACATTGCGCGTTCATCGAAGTAGCCCATACGGCTTAGTATTCCAGAGTCCCTGTCGGCGCCCATAATGAGCTGAGTCAGGTCATTGCTGCCTATGCTGAAGCCGTCCACAAGCTGAGCAAACTCGTCTGCGGCAAACACTACAGACGGAACCTCGGCCATTATCCATATCTTGAAGGAAGAGTCCTGCACCAGTCCCTCGGATGCCATTATAGCCTTTGCCTTTTCAACCTCCCAGGTGGTTCTCACAAACGGCAGCATGGCATATATGTTAGTAAGACCGAATTCATCTCTGGCTTTTTTTAGGGCTCTGCATTCAAGTCGAAAGCCCTGCTCGTACTCCGGTGAGGTGTATCTTGCAACCCCCCGCCAGCCTATCATAGGATTGTTTTCAACAGGCTCGACCTCGTTGCCTCCCTTGAGCCCTCTGAACTCATTGGTTCTAAAATCGCTGAACCTTACTACTACAGGCCTTGGGAATGCCGCCTGTGCAACTGTGGATACGCCTTCGGCAAGCTTGTCTATGAAGAAGTCCTCCTGCCCGGTCTTCACCAGATACATGGGGTGAGCCCCTATCATGTTGCTGAATATGAATTCAATCCGCATGAGGCCAATCCCGTCAAAGGGCAGATTCTTGTACTTTTCCATCATTTCAGGTTCGCCCAGATTCATATATATCTTGGTGCCGGTAATTGGAGCCAGTCTCGAAAGCGCATCATTCATCGCGATAGCGGGAGCAGCTGCAGAAGCCCTTTCTGGAGCCTGCTGCTTGGTTTCAAGCTCAACCCGGCCTTCATAGACTATTCCGCGGGTGGCGTCAACCGTCACTTCCTGGCCCTCGATGAGTACCTCCGTGGCATTTTTGGCGCTCACTATGCATGGTATTCCAAGTTCTCGGGAGACAATGGCCGCGTGGCATGTACGCCCGCCCTCGTCAGTCACAACAGCTGCAGCCATCCTCATTGCGGGCACCATGTCAGGATTAGTCATCGAGGCTACAAGTATGTCGCCATGCCGTACCTTTGAGAGTTCGCTCATATCCTTGATTTTCACAACTTTTCCAAAGCTTATGCCAGGCGACGCGCCTAGGCCTTTTACAAGCACATTGAGCTTCTGGGAAGCCGGCTTTGAATCGGCAGGCTTGGAGCCTTTTTCGCCCAAGGCTGTAACGGGTCTTGCCTGGAGTATATAGAGCGATTTTGTGTCTATGTCAAAAGCCCATTCAATGTCCTGGGGAGCGCCGTAAATGCCCTCTATCTCGATGCCTGATTTTGCAAGCTCAAGCACCTCTTCATCAGTTAGGCATTCGGAGCTTATCTTGTCATATCCGAGAAACTCGGCAACGCTAACCTCGACAGTTCCCAGCCTTGACTTGTTCCGGATAACCATTGAAACCTTATCGGCTATGTGCTTTTCGCTCACCTTAAGGCTGGATTTGTTCACCGTGTAGTCGTCAGGTGTCACAGCGCCGGAGACGACTGACTCACCAAGGCCCCAGTTGGCATTTATCATGATTTCGTCAGTATTGTGAGTCACGGGATTTATAGTGAACATGACCCCTGCCTTTTCGCTGTTGACCATTTTTTGGACTATTGCGCTGAGCGAAACCTCGAAATGGTCGAAGCCCTTTTGCTCCCTGTAGTATACCGCCCTTGCAGTCCACAGCGACGCCCAGCATTTCTTCACATATTCAACGACGTTGCTGCTGCCGAACACATTGAGATATGTGTCCTGCTGCCCGGCAAAAGAAGCGTCGGGGAGGTCCTCTGCGGTTGCCGAGCTCCTTACGGCTATTTCAGGATCGCTAATGCCAATGCTGTCGCTGAATTCTTCATAGGCACGTTCTATTTCGCTGCTGATCACAGCGGGCACAACGCTGTCGATTATGAGGTCCCTTATCCTCGAGCTCTTAATCTGCAGATCGGTAGTGTCTTCGAACTGTATGCTGTCAATTATGGCGGCAATATCGTCGCTCAGGCTGGACATTAATATGAAATCCTTGTAGGCATTGGATGTTACGCAAAAGCCCGGCGGTACAGCTATTTTGTGCTGCACAAGCTCACCGAGGTTGGCGCCTTTGCCTCCCACCAGAGGTATATCATGCTTGTTTATTTCGTTGAACCATCTTATATATTTGTAATTTGACATGTCAAGCCTCCCTTCAAATATTCACAATTATATTATTACCCATTCAAACGGCTGCTTAGTATAAAATTGGCAAAAAAATAAAACAAATAAGTTAAAAATAAAAATAAACAAAAAAATATTGTTATACGGTTGACAATAAATTAAACTTCATATACACTTGTTTTTAAATCAAAATGAAATCGCGCTGAAGGGTAGCAGTAGACATGCATTCACTTCCAGAGAGCCGGCACAAGGTGAAAGCCGGCAGTGGAGAGTGTCGAATCCGACCCGGAGCTTCAAGGGGGTAAGAAACCCTTGACGGTTGATTTCCGTTAGCAGATCAAGAGGCCGGCTGCAGCCGGCAAAACAAGGTGGCACCACGTGGATAATCCCCCGTCCTTGACTTCGGTCAAGTACGGGGTTTTTTATTTATTAAAGATAAAATTATGCTTGAACAACCTAACTAAACGGAGGGAAAAGCCATGAATGAAAAATTACTTATGACACCGGGGCCTACAAACGTGCCCAAAAGAGTTCTCGACTCCATGAGCCAGAGCATGATGCACCACAGGACAAGCGAATTTTCATCCATGCTATCCCAGCTGAGCGAGAGGCTCAAATACGTATTCCAGACCAGCAGCGATGTGCTGACATTCCCTGCGGCTGGGACAGGCGGACTCGAGGCCGTGCTTGTAAACCTGTTTTCGCCCGGCGACAGAGTGCTGCTGGTATCCATAGGAGTATTCGGGGACAGGTTCGCCAAGATAGCGCAGGCTTTCGGGCTCGAAGTTGATAAACTTGAAGTGAAGTGGGGGATGGGGGCTGCTCCGCAGGCAATAAGTGACAGCTTGAAGGATTCGCACAAGGCCGTTATAGTGACCCACAATGAGACCTCGACAGCCGCCACTAATGACATACAAAAAATAGCAGAAATGCTAAGGGGCGAAGACAAGCTGCTAATAGTTGATGCGGTAAGCTCGCTTGGAGGAATAGAGCTGAGAATGGACGAATGGGGAATTGATGCGGTTGTAACGGCTTCGCAAAAGGCCCTGATGAGCCCTCCGGGACTCACATTCATATCACTGAGTGAGAGGGCCTGGGAACATATCGGGAAATCAAAGATGCCAAAATACTACTGGGACTTTGAAAAGGCAAGGGCTGACCTGAACAAGGCAAAGCCCCAGAATCCGTATACGCCAGCAGTATCGCTCGTGGCGGCGGCCGATGAGGCGCTGGCGATGATACAGGAGGAAGGATTGGAAAACGTATGGAAAAGACACGAGCTTGTGGCGAAAAGGGTCAGAAGCGGAGTAGAGAAGCTGGGACTCAAAATATACACACACGGAGACTATCTTTCAAATACGGTAACAGCGGTAGATATTGGCGAAAGGGCTGAATCAGTAAAGGCCATGCTGGAGAAGGAGCACGGGATTATAATATCCGGCGGACAGGGACATCTCAAGGGAAGGATAATAAGAATTGGTCACATGGGCTGCATTGACTGCGAAATGGCCGACAGGACACTGCGAGCTCTTGAGGATTGCATGAACAGGGCTTAGCATGTGAAAAAAAATTACCGGGATATGCACAATGAATCCAAAATGCTGGATACAAAATGGAGGGCTGGACATGGAAAGGAAAAGAGTGCTGATTACGGAGACTATAAACAAGGAGGGAATAGACCTTCTCGAGGAACACTTCGATGTTGACATAAAAAGGGACATTACAAAGGAGGAGCTTGCAGAGGTAATAGAAGGCTATGATGCCCTAATAGTAAGGAGCAATCCGTACATTGACGAGGAGGTGCTCCAGAACGCAGGCAGGCTGCAGATAATAGGAAGGGCAGGCAACGGCATTGACAACATAAAACTCGAGCCCGCCACTAAAAAAGGCGTCATAGTAGCCAACACACCCGACAGCAACAGCATGTCTGCGTGTGAGCTGGCCATAGGGCTGATACTGGCCCAGGCGCGCAATATAGCCCAGGCGGACGTCCACCTCAAAAATGGAGGCTGGAGCAGGGACAATTTCATGGGCTCAGAACTATACGGCAAGACGCTGGGCATAATAGGACTTGGCAGGATAGGCTCTCTTGTCGCCAGGCGAATGGCAGCTTTTGACATGAAAATAGTGGCATACGACCCCTATATAAGCGACGAGAGATTTGAAAGATTCGGAGCTGCCAAGAGGGACAGCTTGAGAGAGTTGCTTGAAGAGGCTGACTTTATAACCATCCATACTCCCAGGACTACTGAAACCATAGGACTAATAGGTGATGACGAAATAGCAATGATGAAGCGGGGAGTCAGAATAGTGAATGCGGCTAGGGGCGGCATAATAGACGAGAGGGCTCTATACAGGGGCTTGACTAGTGGGAAAATCGCAAGCGCAGGGCTTGACGTGCACGAAAAAGAGCCATGCAAGGACAATCCGCTATTCACCTTGCCTAACGTGATTGTGACGCCTCACATTGGAGCCACTACACACGAAGCCCAAAAAAACGTAGGTGTCTGCATAGCGCAGCAGGTAATAAAGGCTCTAAACGGCGAGATAGTGCCAAACGCAGTCAACCTTCCGACGCTCCACAGGGATGAGCTCGAGTCAATAAGGCCCTACATCAACCTGATGGAGGACCTTGGAAAGCTATACTACCAGTTCTACAGCGAACCTATCGATTTTGTGGACATTAAATATTGGGGAAGCATAGCAAACCAGGATACGGAAATGATAGACATAGCTTTCCTCAAAGGACTTCTCGAGCCGGTAGTGATGGAGGGAGTCAACTATATAAACGCAAGGCTCATGGCCGAGGAGCGGGGAATTAAGTTCAGAAAAAGAAAGGACACTATGCACCACAACAACTATACAGAGCTCATAACCGTAAGCATTAAGCACAGAAGCGGAGAATTCACACTCGCGGGCAATGTATCAAGCAAAAAGACTGGAAAGCTTGTTGAAATAGAGGGCTATGAAGTGGATGTATGCCCGAGCCAGCACATGATATTCATACAAAACGTTGACGTGCCTGGAGTTGTAGGGAATGTGGGCAGGGTGCTCGGAGAAGAAAATATCAATATAGCCACAATGCAGGTTGGAAGAAATGAACGCGGCGAAAAGGCACTTATGGTGCTGAACGTTGACGACGAGGCGTCTGAAGACACACTCGCAAAGCTGGTCCAAAAGGCGAACGTGCTCTGGGCCAAAGCCATAAGACTTTAGGGAGGCTCCAATGAAATATACAGTAGGATACGCAGCATCGCTTGGTGAAAAAGACGTAATATCAGCAATGGAATATGCAAGACTTGCAGGATTTGAAGCCGTGGAGCTGAGCATGAATATGCCTTGCTTTTTCCCGGAAAGGTACAGCCAGGAGGATAAAAGAGCGATACTCGGCTTTAAAAGAGAAAGCGGCATTGAAATAACTATTCACGCGCCGGAGGATATATCCCTTGTTAGCATGCATGAAAGCGTAAGAAAGGCCGGAATAGGAAGACTTAAGGAGATTATAGGCTTTTCGGGCGAAATAGGAGCCTCCAGGATGACTTTGCACACCGGAGCAACGCCTTATTTTACGCTTGTTGAAGGAGTTGGGTATGTACAGGATGAACATATACGCGAGACGGTGCGCAATCTGAGGGAAGGCATAACGACGCTGGCCTGCGTGGCCTCAGAGCTTGCGCCAAGGCTCAGTATATGCATAGAAAACTCGGGGTATTTTCCATGGTACATCCAGGAGGCGCTCGCGGATATAATGGATTCTCAGGATATATTCCTGACATGGGACATAGGCCATTCATACGAGAACAAATACGGCGAGCAGTATTTCTTCGAGCAGAATCTTGACAGGGTAAAGACCTGCCATTTGCACGACTTCAACGAGCATGGCGACCATAAGATTATAGGAAGTGGCAATGTGGATTTCAAGGGACACATGAAAAAGCTGGGAGCGCAGGACATTGTATATATAGTGGAGGTCAGACCCAGAGACAACGCCAAAAGGTCATTGAGCATCCTAAGGGATATGGTGTAGATATTCCCGTTGAGCATCTATCCAGAAACGCCTGCAGGGCATATAATATACTTAACACGATAAAAAATTGCAGACTGGAGATGAGCTCATGGTTATTGAAATACTAAGCGTAGGTACCGAACTGTTGCTCGGAGACATTCTAAATACGAACGCCCAATACATTTCAAAGAAGGCGGCACAGCTGGGCATGGCAAGCTACTACCAGACGGTAGTCGGCGACAACATGGACAGGATAAACAGGGCGCTCGAAGCGGCGTTTGAAAGAGCTGACATAGTGATAGCCACAGGCGGGCTTGGCCCCACTGATGATGACCTGACAAAGGAATCAGCCGCCGAGTTTTTCAAGCTGGACATGGAGCTTGACGAGTACTCCTGGAACAAGATAAAGAAGTTTTTCGAGGCAAGAGGTGTTGCGCTGAGCCACGGCAACAAGAAGCAGGCGTACTTCCCTGTAGGCTCGACAATAATACCAAACGACAACGGCACGGCTCCGGGGTGCATCATAGAAAAGGACGGCAAGAGGATGATAATACTTCCCGGGCCTCCAAAGGAAATGGAGCCAATGTTCGACAAGAGCGTTGAGCCGTATCTTAAGCAGTTCAGTGACCATACAATAGTATCCGAGACTCTCAGGCTCTGCGGAATAGGCGAGAGCAGCGCCGCCGAGAAGATAAGGGACCTCTTATCCGGAGCAAATCCGACAGTGGCCCCTTACGCCAAGGAGGGCGAAGTCATATTCAGGCTCACAGCCAAGACCAGGACACACGAAGAGGCGCAGGAAATGCTCGAGCCGCTAAAGCGTGAGATTTACAGCAGGCTTGGGGAGTATATATACGGGGAAGGCGAAACAAGCCTCGAGCTTGAAGTGGGCAGCGAACTTATAGAAAGGGATCTGAGCATAGCGGTGGCAGAATCCTGCACGGGAGGCATTCTAAGCGCCAGGCTCATCAATTGTCCCGGAATATCGCAGGTGTTCATGGAGGGCTGCGTAGCCTATTCAAATGCCGCCAAGATGAACTCTCTAGGGGTCAAGGCCTCGACTCTTGAGGAATACGGGGCTGTCAGCGAAGAGACTGCCATTGAAATGGCGCGAGGAGCGGCAGCAAAGAACGGCAGCAGAGTAGGAATATCCACAACAGGAATTGCGGGGCCGGACGGCGGTAGCGAGGACAAGCCTGTAGGACTCGTATATATAGGCCTATATATGGACGGAGTCGAAAAAGTCAAAAAGCTGACTCTCACAGGAAGCAGGGAGAGGATAAGGAACCAGGCGGCTCTCTTGTCGCTTGATTTCCTTAGAAGAGAGTTAAAGGGCATATAGCATCGAGCGGAGCATAGCATAATATATAGGAAATAAAAAGGCTGGAGGATTGATTCTCCAGCCTTGCCTTTTATGTATTTGAGCATATTCACGTACTATCCTATTATTTCGTATACCGGGCCTGTTCTTGTGAGCGTGCTGTTTATCAGATTGAAGGCTTCCACCTTGAACTCCATAGGCTCTATGCGTATGCCGTTGATCTTTTCCCTGCTGATTCTATCCAGCCTAATCTTTCTGGCTATGGTCACGTGAGCCTTGAACCTTCGAGGGTCTTTTTCAAATCCCGCGGCACGCAGGTCTTCGTTGAGTTCATCAACCAGCCCCTCGAGCTGTACTACATCCCCGACCAAATCGACATACAGCACCGAGCTTCCCCTCTTTTCAAACCACGACAGCCTGTCGAGGCTGAAGCGAAGATCCAGCTTTGAATAGCGACTGAGTATTCCTTTGGTATCTTCGGCCGTTGCTTCGTCCGTCTCGCCAAGGAATTTGAAGGTAAGATGGAGATTCTCCTGCTTTGTGAAGCTGCCTTTTATGTTCATGCCGAAAAGCTCGTTTTCTATGGAATGCACATATTCCGCTATGCGCTTTGGCAGAAAATATCCTATAAAAAGTCTCATGTCTGTAATCACTCCTTAAGCTGGTCTAGGAAATCCTTGAGTATTTTAGCAGTTATGCCCCATATTATATAACCTTCGTATCTGTAGAAATAGAGAACGTACCTGGCTTTTTTGAACTTGTAGTCCCTGCCCTGCGGAATCATGTGGTATGGAAAGTCATCAGGCACGCTAACGTCGAGATTGGCATTATACATCTGAGGCTCCGCACTGAGCAGATAGTCCAAAGGCACAAGAAAGACATGGTCAACCTCATCCCTGTTAATATTTATTTTTTCGTAGTTAATAGCGCCTACAAAGGGATGTATTATCATGTCAAAAGGCGTTATGAAAACGTCCATGGGCGAGAAGAGTTCAACATCCTCACGATGCAGCCCAAGCTCTTCGCAGGTCTCCCTTATGGCCGTATCCTCAAAGCTTTCGTCCGCATCCTCATACCCACCGCCCGGGAAAGATATTTCGCAGGGCTGGACTGAGAGATTTTTTGACCTGACTTCAAAAAGCACGTGCGTCTTTCCGTCTTTTTCAACAAGAGGAACGAGCACCGAGCATTTGAACATATCCCTGTGGCCTTGTATATACGGGCTAAAACCGCTGAAAGCCTTCCTAATTTTTTTAACCACGCAAAAAACCTCCGAGAAAAGTCTGAAAATTTGATATAATATATATAACATTATACTACAAAACCTACAAATTAAAAGCCAAGGGTGATTACGATGGAAAAACTAAGGGGCGCCATCTCATTTCTAAAGCGCATTGACGTGCTCTACAGGCTAATGCAGGACAGACGGGTTTCGAGATTCAAAAAAGCCAAGATAATTGGACTTTTAAGCTTTGCCTTTGTTTATTTTGTATCTCCGCTAGACCTGCTTCCCGAGGTGGTGCTCGGACTTGGAATAGTCGACGATGCCGTGATACTGACCTTCATAGCTTCTGTGCTCAATGGAGAGCTTGACAAGTATCTGCAGGGCTACGGCGACTACAAGGTGAAAAAATCAGACGGCGTAATAGAGGTCGAAAGCTACAGTATCAGTGACGAGGATGACAAGGGCGGACAATAATCCAAATAAACATTGAGTTCACACTCAAATCCATGTGTGATATAATCCCTATGTAAATATTATATCGAGGTGGTTTTTATATGCACACTATAAACGAAACACTAATTACAACGCAGCAGCTTGATGAAAAGGTTGCAGAGCTGGCAGGGATGATAGAGAGAGACTTTGAGGGCGAGCACATTCTGCTTATCGGAGTTCTCAAGGGCGCCTGCATTTTCGTATCTGATCTTATGAGGAAGATAAACCTGGATGTGTCGCTTGACTTCATGTCTGTTTCCAGCTACGGAAATTCCACAAAAAGCTCGGGAGTAGTCAAGATTCTCAAGGACCTTGACATGGAAATAGAAAACAAAAATGTAATAATAGTAGAGGACATAATAGACACAGGTCTTACTCTCAAGTATCTGACTGAGAACCTCATGTCTAGAAAGCCAAAAACACTCAAGATATGCACTCTTCTTGACAAGCCGGAGAGAAGAAAATGTCATCTTGATGTGGACTATATCGGCTTTACGATACCAGACAAATTCATAGTTGGCTATGGAATAGATTATGCTGAGCTCTACAGGAACCTGCCTTACATAGGCGTGGTTAACAAGGACTAGGAAAATCGTAGCAATAATTTGCCGCTGTATTCATACAGCGGTTTTTTGCATTATACCATTATATCAGGATGAAGGGAGGCGGCTTAGTTGAAATCATTTGCTGGGATGCTCATGGCGGCAATTTTCTTCCTGTCCGTGCTCATAACATCATTTTCCGCGCTGGCCGTGAGCACTCCGTTTTATTCATATGAATACGAAAAGAACGGTACCTACTCTGAATTCGGCAGGAAAGAGGTGGATGGAGTTACAGGGGCAGTAATCGAATACCTGGGCGGCAAAAGCGAGAACCTTTATTATGAAGCGGGAGGCTCCAATATATTCACGCAAAGGGAAACAGCGCACATGGCAGACGTCAGGGGCCTGTTCCAATTCTTTGGCGGCATGAGAAACTGGATGGTGGCTGCATTTGCTCTGATTGCAATCGCAATAAGGCGCGAACTCAGAGCTGTTTCAAGACGCTTTGCCGTCTGGCTAGTATTTATCATGACGGCATTTACAGCTTTTGCGGCGGCCGCTGCAACGAATTATGAATATTTTTTCACGATATTTCATGAGGTGTTTTTCACAAACGACTACTGGCTGCTTGACCCGGCAGACAGCATAATAATAAATATAATGCCGATAAGCTTTTTCTCTGATGCGGCGCTTGTGATATTCCTTTCCACGCTTTCAGCCTGTGCCTTGGCCGCACTTGCAGCACACAGGCTTGGAAAAACGCAGTTTGCACAAACGAATTCTCACATTAAGGATTTGCTAACTTAATTAACCAGATGCATCAACATAATGATATAATATAATTGAATGTTCGTTAAATTTTGAGTTCCTTCTGGAGGGGATTCTAGTGAGATACTGCATGAGCTTTAACAAGCTGAACGTCATAGAAATTTTCAAAGCAATTTCCGCCGCAAAAAACTTTAACGAGATAAAAGACATAGTAATAGAGGCGCTTGTAACAGCCACAAGCTATGAAGCCGTGATAGTTGTTTTTTTTGGTGAAGCTGAGGATGGCTTTATGCAGCTTATATCAATGAACGCTGAGACCGGAGACAAGTTTGAATCCAGGCTCAGCATAGACCAGATTCCCGCGCTGGAGAGAGAAGCTCTGACGAAACCGCGCTCGAGGAGCATGCGGATTAAAAAAGGCGATTTTTTCAACGATGAGATAAGCAGGCTTACAGGCATGGGCGAGGCGGCGCATATAGATGTGTTTCCTATTAGGCTATATAACAAGGCCGAAGGCTTTGTTGCGTGCTTCAAGGGCGATGAGCGGGGAAGCGCAGATGATTTTGATTTTGTACTTTCGACTACAAGCCTTATGGAGCTTTTTCTTGAAAACGGAAGAAGAAACCTGAGGGTGGAAAACATAATAAAGAGGCTCAAGGAAGCCGTGAACAGCATGAGCAGGAGCCTGAGGCAGCTTTACGAGTATGAGGGTATAGACGATTTTCTGAGCCTTGCAGTCAGGTTGCTTTGCGACATAACCAGAAGCAAGAGTAGTATGATAATAATCGACGACAGCATAGCTGAAATACAGGCAATGAGCAGATACGGCGACGAGCTCGAGCTTTTGAAGGTGCTCGAGAGCATAGCCGGCAGCGGCAGCTATGGCGATATCGACGAGGTCAGGCTTTTCAATGAGCCCGATGAGTCCTGGAAGCAAATAGATCCGGACATAAAAGCGCTAGCCGTATATAAGCTCAAAAAAGGCGACAGGATAGTGGGCCATATAGTGGCAGCCAATGCTGAGGAATACCTTGATGAGGAGAAGAGCATACTGGGAATATTCGCATCCCAGATACTTATAGGCATAGAAATAAGCCTCACATCCAAAGAGGTCATAAAGCATAAGATTCTTGAAAAAGAGCTCGAGATAGTATCGGAGCAGCAAAAGCTGATAATGAACAACAACAGTCTGAACATGTCAGGCAGGGGCGAAATATCCTTCCTGCACAGGACTTCGCAGCAGGTCGGCGGCGACTTTTGCAAGATTTTCGAGATGGAAGACGACAGGGTGGGCATATTCCTTGCAGACGTGATGGGGCACGGACTCCTGTCCAACTATTTCAGCGCCATGATAAAGGGCGCCCTGAGAATATTGATGCAGCAGGAAAACAGTACCGGAGCAATACTCTCGAAAATTAATAGCATGCTGTATGAAGACTTTGACAAGACTAATGTTTTTGCCACTGCGAGGGCGGCTATATTCGATGTAAGAAGAAACCGCATAGTCTCCTCGAATGCAGGCCACCTTCATCCAATAGGCATAAGACTGGAAGAGGGGACAGCATACGCAGAGGAGATGAACATAGAAAAGGGAATACCAATCGGCGTCCTCAGCGACGCTGATTACGAGGAGTGCGAATACGAGCTTGGCGGGTATGAGCTTGTGGCGTACTATACTGATGGAATAATAGAAGCCCAGAACAGCAAGGGAGAATACTACGGGATAGACAGACTCAAGGAATTTTTGAAAAGCAGCTACAGGTTTGGAGCCGAACAGATTTTCAGGAATTTCGAAGAGGAAATATATGATTTTGCAGGCAAATCCAGTCTGGATGACGATTTTATACTCCTGCTGTACAAGAAGTCAGATGAAAGGGGAGAAGTATAATGAAAGTGCTTATTGTAAACGGAAGTCCGAGGCTGCAAAAGAACAGCTACAACATAGCCAGGTATATAGCCGGCATAATGGAAAAAAACGGCGTCGACCATGAAATAATTGACGTAGCCAGGCTTGATATGACGCCCTGCATAGGCTGTGGAGTATGCAGCAGGACGGGAGTGTGCTTCAAAAATGACGAGAGCACGTCGACTGTCAAAAAATTCGATCCTTCTGATGCTACCATAATTGTCTCGCCCATATATTTCAATTCGGTATCTGGGCAGCTCAAAATGTTCATAGACCGCTTCCAGTCGCTCTACGCCAGCAAGTATGATCTGAAGCAGCCGGCCATTGACAGGAGCAAGAAAAGATTCGGCGCTTTCATAGCTGTGGCTGGGGCCAAGGGGTATGAAGACCAGTTCACTTCGGCCGAGCTCATAATGGACCTTTTCTTCAAGGTAATAAATACAAAACTCATTGAAATGCTCAGGATCCCGGATTCGGACAGAGTGAACGCTTGGGAGGACAAGGCTACGCTTGATGAGATAGAAAGGATATCGCTTAGGGTAATCGAAGAGGCCAGAAAGGTAAAACTGGAAGGCTAGGATTGAGAGGGGTGTTGACATGAAGAAGCAACCATGCAAGCAGACGCCTCGCGTAGCCTATTTCTGCATGGAGTACGCCTTGCAAAGCTCCATGAAGACATTCGCAGGAGGGCTCGGGATACTTGCGGGCGACTATATGAAGGCGGCAAAGGATTCATCCTGCAGCGTAATAGGAATAGGGATATTGTGGAAACAGGGCTATGGAGGCCAGGCCGTAGACAAGACCGGAAGGGTGCATGACAAATACTGCAACTACGAATACGACTTTCTCCAGGATACGGGAGTCAAGGTGAGCGTAAAGGTCAAGGACAAAGACGTGGCATGCAAGGTCTGGAAGCTTGACTGCTTCGGCAACAGTCCTGTATACTTGCTCGATACCGACATACCCGAGAATGAAAACGGAGCTGTCAAGCTAAGGTGGATAACCTCAAGGCTGTACGGAGGAGTTGAGGAGGAACGTCTGGCACAGGAGATAGTGCTGGGTATAGGCGGTGTAAAGGCGCTTCGAAAACTGGGCATAGAAATAGACGTATACCACTTCAACGAGGGCCATGCGGCATTTGCAGGCTTTGAGCTCATAAGGGAGAAACTGACAGGCGGCATGAGCTTTGAAGCGGCATTGGAGCGAACAAGAGAGCAGATTGTGTTCACAACCCATACCCCGGTCAAGGAAGGCAACGAAAAGCACCCAATAAACTCAATCATGTACATGGGGGCCAATATTGGTCTGAGCGAGCAGCAGCTTGAGCTTATAGGGGGCAGCCCGTTCAACATGACAGTTGCGGGCCTGAGGCTGTGCAAGACGGCGAACGCCGTTTCCAGGCTGCATGCTATCACCGCGAACAGCATGTGGAAGGATATCCAGGACAGGCCTTATATTATCCCCATCACAAACGGAATACACAAGCCCACATGGGTGGACATGAGGCTGCACAAGCACATTGATGACGGTGAGACGCTTTGGAGGCTGCACCAGGATAACAAGAAAAGACTCCTGGGTTTTGTTCACAAGAGAACCGGCCAGAAGCTGCTTGAGGAAAACATAACTATCGGCTTTGCAAGAAGGGCGGTAGACTACAAAAGACCTGACCTTTTCCTCAGGAGAATAGAGGATTTCGAAGCAATGGTCAAAAAATGGAACGTTCAGATAATATTTTCGGGAAAGGCCCATCCGCTAGACGACGGCGGCAAGAGGATGCTGGAAAATCTGATAGCCTTCACAAAAAAATACCCTCATAATGTCGCATTCATAAAAAACTACGACATGGAGATAGCCCAGAGGCTCGTGCAGGGCTGCGACATATGGCTCAACACCCCAAGACGCCCCAACGAGGCCAGCGGAACCTCTGGAATGAAGGCCGCGATGAACGGAGTGCTCAACCTCAGCGTGCTCGACGGCTGGTGGCCTGAGTGCTGCATAGACGGAATCAACGGCTGGCAGTTCGGAGACGGCTTCGAATCCAAAGACCCGGCCGTGGCCGACGAATGGGACAGGAAAAAGCTCATGGAGGTCTTCGACAAGCACGTGGCCCCTACTTACTACGAGGACAGGCAAAGATGGGTAGAGATGATGAGGAGCAGCATAAGCACTACCTGGGACGCTTTCGATATAAAAAGGATGATAAACGAATATTACGAGAAGATGTACTCTCCGGCCGAATAATACAGATGAAAAATTATCAAAAAAATAACGAACTGATATTGTATAGTCATTTCAATTGCCTTATAATAAAAGGAGTGAATATTTGAAAAATTTTTAACATCTGAAGAGGGGGATTTTTCGTGAATTTTCTAGAAAAAATCAAGGAAACTGCAAGAAGCCAGAAGAAAACAATAGTACTTCCAGAAGCTCTTGAGATAAGAACTCTTGAGGCAACTGCCACAATACTCAAGGAAGAGATAGCAAATGTCATACTTGTGGGCAACAAGGATGAGATAATGAAGCTTGCAAACGGCTTTGAAATCGACAAGGCTACTTTCATAGACCCTGCCAATTCTGAGTATACTGAAGATTTCGTGCAGACTTTCTATGAGATGAGAAAAGCCAAGGGAATGACTGAGGAGAAGGCTGCAGCTGCAATGCTTGATCCTGTATTCTTCGGCTGCATGCTTGTAAAGAAAGGTCTTGCAGACGGAATGGTTGCAGGAGCTATACACTCGACTGCAGACATACTAAGACCAGCGCTTCAGATAATAAAGACGGCTCCTGGAACAAAGATAGTATCTACATTCTTTGTTATGCAGGTTCCTAACTGCGAATTCGGCGACAACGGAACTTTCGTATTTGCAGACTGCGCACTTAACATAGACCCGACAGCGGAAGAAATGGCCCACATAGCCATAAGCTCTGCAAATTCATACAAGGCACTAGTGGGAGGAGACCCTACTGTTGCAATGCTTTCATTCTCGACAATGGGAAGCGCATCTCACGAGAAGGTGGACAAGGTTGTAGAGGCTACTAAGATAGCAAGAGAGCTGGCTCCAGACCTTAAGCTTGACGGAGAGCTTCAGCTTGATGCTGCAATAGTTGAGAAGGTTGGAAAGCAAAAATCTCCAAACAGCGAAGTTGCAGGAAAAGCCAACGTGCTTATATTCCCTGACATAAATGCTGGAAACATAGGCTACAAGCTTGTGCAAAGACTTGCAAAGGCTGAGGCATACGGACCTGCTACTCAGGGACTTGCCAAGCCTGTCAATGACCTTTCAAGAGGCTGCTCAGCCGCTGACATAGTTGGAACAGTAGCTATAACAGCTGTTCAAGCTCAAATGCAGGGTTAGTAAATCAGTCCCGGGAGTACGGCATGCGTTTACAGCATTCCATATACCCGGGGCTTTTTGTGTACAAAAATAATGCGAAATATGCTGTTGACAAAAGTGCCTGTATAAACTAAAATTAACTACAATGCAAATACAAGAACATATTCCATAAGTCTGTTATTTAGCTTTAAATTGGTCCAGAGAGGCCAGAAAGGGAGATGACAAGTTATGAAGTGCATAACTGCGCGTTTTTTTGATGTGAAAAAATCAATAGATGGCAAAATCGGTATGGCGTGCATGCCTTTTTTTGTGATTAATAATGATATAAAAAGGACAGAAAAGAGAAGCTACAATTCTCTTGGCTGTCCTTTTTCTGCGTAGAGAGGGAGGCCATAATATATGAAAGCAAAACTTATACTGGAAAACGGCGTTGTATTTGAGGGCAGCGCATTCGGACACATACACGAGAGTGTGGGCGAGGTCGTGTTCAACACGGGTATGACAGGATACGAGGAGGTGCTGACAGACCCTTCATATTACGGCCAGATAGTAACTATGACATACCCGCTTGTGGGCAACTACGGCATAAACCTCGAGGACATGGAGTCGTCTTCGGCAAAGGTAAAAGCGTTCATAGTCAGGGAAAAGTGCGACAACCCCAACAACTTCAGATACGAAATGAAGCTCGACGGCTACCTGAGGCAAAATGGAATAATGGGCCTTGAGGGCATAGACACAAGGGCGCTTACAAAGATACTGCGAAACCACGGTACAATGAAGGGCATAATAACGCTCAAGGACCTCACTCAGAGCGAGGTAAAGGAAAGACTTGATGCCTTCTGCAACAGGGAGGCAGTAAGGACGGTTTCGGTCAAGGAGCCTTACGTGATAGAAGGCGTCAATAAACACATCGCCGTGCTTGACTGCGGCATAAAGGCCAACATACTAAGGTCCTTCCAGAAAAGGGGCTGTAAGCTGACTGTTTTCCCTGCGTTTTCAAGTGCGCAGGAGATACTCTCCGTAAATCCTGACGCACTCTTCCTTTCAAACGGACCCGGAGATCCTGCGGACCTTCCGGAGATTGTGGATATGATAAAGACTGTGGCAGAAAGCAAGCCTGTAATAGGCATATGCCTTGGCCACCAGCTGCTGGCATGGGCCTTCGGCGGCAGCACAGCAAAGCTAAAGTTCGGACACAGAGGCTGCAACCACCCTGTAAAGGATCTAGAGACGGGAAGGGTGTATATCACATCACAAAACCACGGCTACTACGTGGACACTCTTCCTCAGGACATGGAGGTCACGCACATAAGCATGAACGACGGTACTGTGGAGGGCATGAAGCACAAGACTCTTCCGGTGTTCAGCGTGCAGTACCACCCGGAGGCATGCCCTGGACCAAGGGACATGCAGGATGTTATATTCAACAGATTCGTAGAAATGATTTAAGGGGGGGAAGACGATGCCAAAGGACAACAGCATAAAGAAGGTTTTAGTAATAGGGTCGGGACCAATAGTAATAGGCCAGGCGGCAGAATTCGACTATTCGGGCACTCAGGCCTGCCAGGCGCTCAAAGAGGAAGGCATAGAGGTTGTGCTTGTCAACAGCAACCCGGCCACAATAATGACAGACAGAGAAATCGCCGACAAGGTGTATATAGAGCCAATAAATATAGAATTCATAGAGAAGGTAATAGCCAAGGAAAAACCAGACAGCCTGCTTGCAGGAATGGGCGGACAGACAGGCCTCAACATGGCGGTGGAGCTCCACGATGCGGGCATACTCGAAAAGTACGGAGTTCGTGTCATAGGAACCTCAGTTGAAGCCATAAAGGAAGGCGAAGACAGGGAAGGCTTCAAGAAGCTCATGGAGAGGATCAGCCAGCCTGTAATAGAAAGTGAGATAGTCACAAGCATAGAGGAAGGCCACGCCTTCGCATCCAAGATAGGCTATCCGGTCGTAGTAAGGCCGGCGTACACCCTTGGAGGCACAGGCGGCGGAATAGCTGAGGACGAGCAGGAGCTTGCCGAAATACTCGCCCAGGGGCTTTCGCTAAGCCGCGTAGGCCAGGTCTTGCTTGAAAAATGCATTAAAGGCTGGAAAGAGATAGAGTATGAGGTAATGAGAGACGCCATGGGCAACTGCATAACAGTGTGCAACATGGAAAACATAGACCCTGTGGGAGTCCACACGGGAGACAGCATTGTAGTGGCGCCGACGCAGACGCTCTCCGACAAGGAGCACCAGATGCTAAGAAGCGCAGCCATAGACATAATTAACGCCATAAAGGTGGAAGGCGGCTGCAACGTGCAGTTCGCGCTTCATCCGGAGAGCTTCGAGTACGCCGTAATAGAGATAAACCCTAGGGTTTCGCGCTCCTCGGCGCTTGCATCAAAGGCTACAGGCTACCCAATAGCCAAGGTTGCGGCCAAGATAGCCCTTGGCTACGGCCTGGACGAGATCAAAAATGCAGTCACTCAAAAGACATACGCTTGCTTTGAGCCTTCGCTCGACTACGTGGTAGTAAAGATACCAAAGTGGCCTTTTGACAAATTCAAGGGAGCCAAGAAGCTTCTGGGCACTAAGATGATGGCAACTGGAGAAGTCATGGCGATAGGCAACAATTTCGAGTCGGCCTTCCTGAAAGGCGTAAGATCCCTGGAGATAGGACAGTTTGGGCTCGAGCTTGAGGCCTCAAAGGGCAGAACCCTCAAGGAGCTAAAGGAAAGAGTGGTAGTTCCGGATGACGAGAGGATATTCGACATAGCCGAGATGATAAGAAGAGACTACAGGCTCGAGAAGGTGTGCGAGATAACGGGCATGGACGAGTTCTTCATAAACAAGATTAAATGGATAGTCGAGCAGGAAGAGAAGCTAAAGGGTGCCAGCTTAGATGCAATGGGCAAGGACTGGCTGCTTCTTCTCAAGAAAAAAGGCTTCTCAGACAAGGCCATAGCGAAATTCATGGGCGTATCGCCTAACCACATATACGAGATGAGAAAGATGTGGAACATAATGCCCGTATACAAGATGGTTGACACCTGCGCCGGAGAGTTTGAGGCGCTCTCGCCTTACTACTACTCGACATACGACGAGTACGACGAGGTCGAGGTGAGCGACAAGAAGAAGGTAATGGTAATAGGCTCGGGACCGATAAGGATAGGACAGGGCATAGAGTTCGACTACTGCAGCGTGCATTGCGTCATGGCACTCAAGAAGCTGGGCATAGAGACCATAATAGTAAACAACAATCCCGAGACAGTCAGCACGGACTTCGACATATCGGACAAGCTCTACTTCGAGCCGCTTACAGAAGAGGACGTGCTGAGCATAATAGAAAAGGAGAAACCGGACGGAGTCATACTCCAGTTCGGCGGACAGACGGCCATAAAGCTCGCCAAGTTCCTGGATGAGAAGAATGTTCCTATACTCGGCACCAAGCCGCAGATGATAGACGCCGCAGAGGACAGGGAAAAGTTCGACGAGCTGCTTGAAAAGCTTTCCATAAAGAGGCCTAAGGGCAAGGGCGTATGGAGCGTCGACGAGGGTCTGCAGGAGGCGATGAAAATAGGATATCCAGTGCTTGTAAGGCCTTCCTACGTGCTTGGCGGACAGGGCATGGAGATAACCTACGAAGAGACGGAGCTTATGCACTACCTCAGGAATGCCTTTGAAGCTGACTGCAAGAATCCGGTGCTCATAGACAGGTACCTTACAGGCAGGGAGATAGAAGTCGATGCGATATGCGACGGCGAGGAAGTGCTGATACCCGGCATAATGGAGCACCTTGAAAGGGCAGGTGTCCACTCGGGGGACAGCATAACAATATACCCAAGCCAGAACGTTTCTGAAAGAATAAAGGACGCCGTTCTCGACTACACAAGAAAGATAGCCAAAGAGCTCCAGGTCACAGGCATGATAAACATACAGTTCATCGAATTTGAATCCGAGCTCTACATCATAGAGGTCAATCCTCGTTCGAGCCGTACAGTGCCTTATATAAGCAAGGTTACCGGAGTGCCTATAGTCGAGCTTGCAACAAGGATAATGCTGGGCGAGAAGCTTTCAGGTCTCGGATATGGCACAGGCATATACAAGGAATCGGAGCTCATAGCAGTCAAGGTGCCTGTATTCTCGACAGAGAAGCTGCCTCAGGTGGAGGTGAGCCTTGGACCTGAGATGAGATCGACAGGAGAGGTGCTTGGAGTGGGCAGAACGCTCCAGGAGGCGCTCTACAAGGGCTTCATAGCGGCTGGAATGAATGTAGAGAGCAAGACAAAGAACATACTTGCTACAATAAAGCCTCACGACAAGCAGGAATTCGTGCCTATAGCCAAGGGCTTCGAGGAGATTGGGTACAATTTCATGGCCACAGAAGGCACCGCCAAGATGCTGTCTGAGAACAGCATACAAGTGATGCAGGTCAAGAAAATAAGCGAAGGCGTACCTAACATACTCGATATGATAAGAAGCGGAATGATAGATTTTGTGATAAACACGCCTACAAAGGGCAACGACTCCAAAAGAGACGGCTTCAGGATAAGAAGGGCGGCCATAGAGTCCTCAGTGGAGGTGCTCACATCGCTCGATACGGTAAAGGCGCTGCTTGAAATCAAAAAAAGAGACATGAGCGCAGACAGCGTGGAAATATACAACCTGGGCAAATAGGCCGCAAGGAGCAGCAAAGCTACCATATAATTAACTGAAAATGCTTTTGTAAATCAGGGCCGGCTGAAGCGACAATCAGCCGGCTTTTTGCAGGCTGTAAATATCTATTGTAAACTTGAAATGTAAATGGTGTTGACAATGGGCGCGCCTGAATGTAAACTATAATAAAAATATTGGTTTACAAATTGGGAGGAGAAAAGAAACATGAAAATTCAAACAAGAGACATGATACTTATTTCAATGTTCGCAGCACTCACTGCAATAGGCGCATTCATAAAGATACCAACGCCGATAGTTCCTTTCACGATGCAGTTCATATTTTGCGCATACGCGGGAATGTTCCTGGGTTCAAGGCACGGCCTCTATTCGCAGCTGCTCTACGTGGGCATAGGTCTTGCGGGCATACCTATATTTGCAAACGGCGGAGGACTTACATACATCTTCCAGCCTACTTTTGGATACCTGCTCGGTTTCATGGGCTGCTCGTATATAGTTGGAAAGTTTACTGAAAATCAAAAGAAGATCAGTTTCAAGAGCGTGCTTCCTGCAGTCATAGCAGGACTTGCATTCGTTTATCTGGTAGGCGTGAGCTATCTCTACATGATTGTAAACCTTTACATGGGCAAGGCCATGAGCGTACAGGCCGCGATAGCAGCGGGATTCCTGCCTTACATCACCACTGATTTGCTGCAGAGCGTATTGATTGCAGCCACTGCCGTATATGTGGTTCCGGCGCTTAGGCGCGCAGGCTATGCCAGAGCCAGCTAGAAAAGCCAGCAAAAGATGGAGCGTAGGAGGACTATATGAGGCAATTCATAAGGGAAATAGAAAACAAATCAATTGCAGGAGAAAAAATCACAAGAGACGAGGCAATAAGACTTTTTGAAATTGCAGACTCCTCGCAGGAGCTGTTCCAGGAGCTGCTCGAAGCGGCAAGAAAGGTCAAGGAAAGCAGCTTCAAAAACAGCGTCGAATTTTGCAGCATAATAAACGCCAAATCAGGCAGATGCTCCGAGGACTGCAAGTACTGCTCGCAGTCAGCGCATTACGCGACCGGCTCTGACGAATACGGCCTTTTGAGCTATGACGAGATACTGGAAAATGCCAGGGAGGCCGAGAGCAAGGGCGTAAGGAAATTCTCGCTTGTCACAAGCGGCAGGGGCATAGAAAGCGATGATGAGCTAGAGGCGCTCTGCTCAATATACAGCAGGCTGTCGGAGGACACAAGCCTCATGCTTTGCGCTTCCCACGGAATAATAGACCTTAGCCAGGCAAGAGAGCTCAGGCAGGCCGGTGTCAGCACATACCACCACAACATAGAAACCTCAAGAAGCAACTACGAGAGCATATGCACAACCCACACGTACGACGACCGGCTGGATACGATAAGAGCGGCGCAGAAAGCCGGGCTTGACGTTTGTTGCGGTGGCATAATAGGGCTTGGAGAGAGCCGGCCTGACCGCATCGACATGGCAATGGAGGCGTCAGGCCTTGGAATAAAATCGGTGCCAGTAAACATACTAATGCCTGTAAAGGGGACGCCGCTCGAGAATTCGCCTTGTCTGACAAAGGAAGAGATTCTAAAGACAATGGCGGTAATGAAGCTAATCCTGCCTATGGCACACATAAGATTCGCCGGCGGCAGGATGCTGCTTGGAGACATGCAGGGCGAGGGCTTCAGATGCTGCGCAAGCGCAGCGATAGTGGGCGACTACCTGACCTCGGTAGGCAGCAACATACAAGAGGACAAAAGGCTGCTTTCGGGGCTTGGGCTGTCACCTTCGATATAACGCAGCAATATGAAAACTGAGTGGTTTTAACACCATCGCCGTTTGGGTATATAATTAAGACTTTTATACGCAGAGGGGGGAGAACGGTGTTCGGAGAAAAGACCCAGATGGTTTTCAGATTCGCAAAGAGCATAAAAGGGGCTATCGACGGGAAAAAGCGGATAGTCTTTGCGTGCATAGGCAGCGACAGAAGCACAGGAGACAGTCTGGGACCGCTTGTGGGACACATGCTCTCTTCAAGGCTAAGAAGATATGACGAGTTCGAGATTGTAGGCACGCTCAAGGAGCCGCTGCACGCTCTGAATCTTGACAAGTTCCACCAGCACTATACAGCATCAGACTGCTTCGTGGTGGCAATAGACGCGAGCCTTGGAAGGACGGATGAAGTCGGGAGAATAGTGCTAAGAAGCGGAGGCCTGCGGCCCGGAGCGGGAGTGGGCAAGGACATAGCATCAGTGGGCAATATATCGATATACGGCGTAGTCAACGTGGGTTCGGCGCTTGGCATGGAGAACATGGTGCTCCAGTGCACCCGGCTTGGGCTTGTATACGAGATGGCCGAGGAAATAACGAACATAATTGCAACGGGCATATACATATCAAAAAGCAACAACCAGGCCTACCTTGACATGATTGAAACGGAATAGCACTAAGCAGCTCTTCGGCACAGCTCAGATAGAAGCAGACAGAATGATATGTGATTTTGGCGGAAAATTCCGAATATTAGACTCGGAAAAATAATATTTGTAGCATCTTTAAGAGTATGTTAAAATATTGCTGAGACGGCATCCGCAGGAGTCGAACTCGATTTGAAATCACACTAAAATTCAATTTCTGCTTTGATCCTTCTGGACGGAGACTGAAGAGAGAACAAGTTTTACAGCCGCTGGGGCACATGTTATGCAACAGGCTGTTTAAGGCGTGTTTATTTGGAATGACAAGCTCTTTTTATCTTCGATTCAAATCGAAAATAAAAAGAGCTTTTTTTATGGATAAAAGCCAAGGGAGATGAAGTTGTGGGTCTGAGAATAGGATTTGTCGGCGCAGGCAAGACGGCCACGGCACTGGGAATATACCTTGTAAGCTGCGGCTTTGAAATCACAGGCTACAGCAGCAAAAGTGCAGCCTCGGCACAGAAGGCCGCGAGAATAACGGCCTCGAAAGCGTGCGATGCGAGGCAGGTTGCTGAGGGTTCGGACTTGATTTTCATAGCCACGCCGGACGGAAGCATAAGAAGCGTGTGTGAGCAGATGGCCGCGGCAGGACTTTTTACGGAAAGTCACACGGTGGTGCACCTTAGCGGTGCGCTCTCATCGCAGGAGCTGCAAAGCGCCAGGGAGGCGGGAAGCTCAATCGCTTCGCTCCATCCGCTGCAGTCGTTTGCAGATCCGCAGGAGGCCGCCGAGAAGCTCCACAGGACAGTATTCACGCTTGAAGGCGAGGGCGAAGGACTGACAGTAATAGAGGGGCTGCTTGAAAGCACAGGCAACAGCTGTTTCAAGATAAGCAAGGAGAGCAAGCCTCTCTATCATGCTGCGGCATGCTTTGCATCCAACTACGCAGTCTCGCTCTTTTCATGCGTACTCGAGATAATGGAGCACATTGGCATCGACAAAGCACGGGCCTTCGAGGCGATGAGGCCGCTCGCCGACGGCACACTCGACAACATATCACTCCTTGGCATTGAAAAATCGCTCACAGGCCCCATTGCCAGAGGTGACGCCGACACAGTAAGGCGGCACATGGCGGCTCTTGAAGAGTCGGCGCTTGAAAATGTGCAAAGGCTCTACTGCGAATTGGGCCTTAGGGCAGCACAGATAGCGGGCAAAACCATCCAAAGTCCAGAAAGGCTGGTTGAAATCGAAAAAATTCTAAAGGAGCGCGGCAGACATGAATAAAGACAAATTTACAGTTAGTTCTTTTATGGAATCAAAGAGAGAAGGCAGAAAGATTTCAATGCTGACAGCGTACGATTACACAACGGCCAAGCTGCTCGACACGGCCGGAGTTGACAGCCTGCTAATAGGAGACTCTCTTGGAATGGTGGTGCTCGGCTACGAGAACACGCTCCAGGTCACTTTGGAGGACATGATACACCACTGCAAGGCTGTATCAAGAGGAGCCAAAAGAGCCCTCATAATAGGAGACATGCCATTCCTTTCATACCACGTGAGCGTAGAGGAGAGCGTAAGGAACGCGGGCAGGCTCGTGCAGGAAGGCGGTGTGCATGCAGTAAAGCTAGAGGGTGGCAGGGAAGTACTTAAGCAGATAAGGGCAATACTGGACGCCAAGATACCTGTAGTCGGACACCTTGGCCTGACGCCGCAGTCGGTTAACATGATGGGCGGCTTCAAGGTGCAGGGCAAGAGCGAAGAGCAGGCCAGGGCAATAATAGAGGATGCGCTTATGCTGCAGGAGGGGGGAGTTTTTGCCATAGTGCTTGAATGCGTGCCTGCAAAGCTGGCAAAGCTAATAAGCGAAAAACTCAGCATACCAACAATAGGAATAGGGGCCGGCAATGATTGCGATGGCCAGGTGCTCGTAATGCACGACATGGCAGGCATGTACAGCGACATGGTGCCTAAATTCGCCAAAAGATACGCACTGGTGGGTGAGCAGATAGAAAAGGCCGCAAAGATGTATATTCAAGAGGTGCAGGAGAAGTCATTCCCCGAGGAAAAGCACACCTTCAAAATAGATGATGAAACACTCAGCAAGCTATACTAGGAAAAATAAACTGGAGGAATTTTTATGCAGCTAGTGCGCAAGATTGAAGAGATCAAGGCCATAACAAGAGGAGCATCCAGGGAAGACAAGAGCGTAGGCTTTGTGCCTACAATGGGATACCTGCACGAAGGCCACATATCGCTTATGAAAAAGGCCAGGAAAGAGAATGACTTTCTGGCGGTGAGCATATTCGTGAACCCGACGCAGTTTGGGCCTACAGAGGATCTTGACTCGTATCCGAGGGACCTTGAAAGGGACCTTAAGCTCTGCGAGGAGGCCGGAGTCGACGTGGTGTTTGCACCCGAATCGAGCGAGATGTATCCGCAGGACTATTCCACATATGTCACAGTTGAAGGCGGCGTGACTGCAGGCCTTTGCGGCAAGTCAAGGCCTATACACTTTAGGGGCGTTGCGACAGTGGTGACAAAGCTCTTCAATATAGTAAGGCCAGAGCGCGCATACTTTGGACAAAAGGACGCCCAGCAAGTGGCGGTAATAAAGAAGATGGTAAGGGACATGAACCAGGATGTGCAGGTGATAGCTTGTCCTATAGTAAGGGAAGCCGACGGACTGGCCCTGAGCTCGAGAAACACCTACCTTAGCCCGAGCGAGAGGCAGGATGCGCTGACGCTGTCATCATCTTTGTTTGGAGCAGTGGGCCTGATATCGGCGGGAGAGAAGAGCGCAGACGCGGTAAGACGCTATATTGAATCAAGATTTAGCGGAATAGAAAGCGCAAGCATAGACTATATAGAAATAGTAGACCCGGATACAATGGAGCCGCTAAGCTTCATAAGCGACAGGGCGCTCATCGCAATAGCCGTAAAGATAGGCAAGACAAGACTAATAGACAATATAGTCGCGGAGGTATAGAAGTATGTTTCTAAACATGTTCAAAGGCAAGATACACAGGGCCACAGTTACAGAGGCCAACCTCAACTATGTGGGCAGCATAACTATAGACAGGACACTTATGGACGCGGCGGGAATACTTCCCGGCGAGAGAGTCCAGATAGTTAACAACAACAACGGCGCCAGACTCGAGACATACGTCATAGAAGGCGAGAGGGACAGCGGCGTAATCTGTCTGAATGGAGCGGCCGCAAGGCATGTGCATCCCGGGGACAGCGTTATTATAATAGCCTACTGCTGGCTCGACAGCGAAGAGGTGAAGACATTCAAACCTAAGGTTGTATTCGTGGACAACCACAATAGGGTGGTCGAAACGACAGACCACGAGGATCATGGCGATATCAAATAGCAATCGCTAACACAGTAGAACCTTTAAGGGCCCGCATTTGCGGGCCCTTGCCTATTTCATCGATTACGCACTGGAATAGGAGTGCGTTATGCCTCTTCCCACTTCATGGCCCGCTCCACGGCCCTTTTCCAGCCGGAGTAGAGCAGCTCGCGCTTTTGCGGATCCATATGCGGCGAGAACTCGCGGTCAAGGCTCCACCTGCTTTCAATGTCGGAAACGCCGTCCCAGAAGCCGCTGGCTAGCCCCGATAGATATGCGGCCCCAAGTGCGGTAGTCTCGGAAACCCTGGGCCTTTTAACGCAAACGCCCAGCATGTCCGACTGGAACTGCATGAGCAGGTTGTTGGAGACAGCGCCGCCGTCGACGCGAAGCTCCCTAAGGCTTATGCCTGAATCCCGCTGCATGGCGTCCAGAACGTCCCTGGTCTGGTATGCGATTGATTCCAGGGCAGCCCGTATTATGTGGTTTCTGTTGCTCCCGCGTGTTAGGCCGGTTATAGTGCCCCGCGCGTACATGTCCCAGTAAGGCGCACCAAGACCCGTGAAGGCCGGCACAAGATAGACGCCGCCCGTGTCCTCCACCTTGCCGGCGAAATACTCGCTGTCCCCCGCGTCGTTTATGAGTCCGAGCTCGTCGCGCAGCCACTGAATCGAGGCCCCGCCCATGAAAATGCTCCCCTCGAGTGCGTATTCGACCTTGCCACCGAGGCCCCAGGCTATAGTAGTCAGTAGGCCGCTCTTTGAAACTATCGGCCTCTCGCCCGTATTCATCAGCATGAAGCAGCCGGTGCCGTATGTGTTTTTTGCCATCCCGGGCTTTGCGCACATCTGGCCGAAAAGCGCCGACTGCTGGTCTCCCGCTATGCCGCTTATTGGGATAGACTGCCCGTGGAAAGGTCCGCTGTCCGCATAGCCGTATACATGGCTGGAGGGGAGAACCTGCGGCAGCATGCATCTTGGTATGCCCAGCTCCTTTAGCATCACATCGTCCCAGTCCAGCGTGTTTATGTTGAAAAGCATAGTCCTTGAAGCGTTTGAATAGTCGGTGGCATGCACCTTGCCGCGGGTGAGGTTCCAGAGCAGCCAGGTGTCTATTGTGCCAAAGAGCAGCTCGCCCTGCTGTGCCCTCTCCCTTGCGCCCTCCACGTGACTTAGTATCCATGACAGCTTCGTCCCCGAAAAATACGCATCCAGCACAAGTCCGGTGCTTTCACGCACGTAGTCCTCGAGCCCGCTGAGCCTTAGCTCCTCGCATATGGCGGCGCTCCTTCTGCACTGCCAGACTATGGCGTTGCATATGGGCCTGCCGGTGGCCTTCTCCCACACAACAGTAGTCTCACGCTGATTAGTGATTCCAATAGAAGCAATTTCAGCCGCGCTTATACCGCAGCTTTCAATGACCTCGCTGGCAACGCCGCTTTGAGAGCCCCATATTTGCATTGGGTCATGCTCCACCCAGCCGGGTTTGGGGTATATTTGGGGAAACTCCTTTTGCGCAATGCCAACGACACTTGCCGAATTGTCGAAGAGAATGGCCCTCGAGCTAGTGGTGCCCTGGTCGAGTGAGAGTATATATTTTTTTTCCATGAAAGCCTCCTTTAAAAATAAAAGTTGTTATGTTGGGGCCCTTAAGTTGGTATATATCCTATAAAGCAATTATAATATTATTAATACACAAATGAACAAACAAAAGTCAATCTACATAAAAAAAATGATATATCCGGGGAGGAGAACAAAATGAAAAACGAAGCCATCAGAAACTACATCTACCTGAATGGAAAGTTCATGTCAACAAAGGAGATCAATCCGCTCGAGTACATGTGGGGCGACACTGTATACGAGGTAGTGAGAATAAGGGACGGCGTCGCAGTATATATTGAGGATCATGTCGAGAGGATGAGAAATTCGGCAAAGCTTCTGGGACACACCTTCAGCCTTGACATAGAGCTTGTGGAGGATGTCATAAATCAGCTGATAGAGAGGAACAGCGAAAACAACATGAACATAAAGCTCGTAGCTACAAACTTCGTGGCAGGCGGGTGCGATTTTGCGGCATACTTCATAAACAGCTTCTATCCGCCTATAGAGATGTACCAGAACGGAGTTCATACAATGCTCTACAAAACGATGCGGGAAAATCCCCATGCAAAGACGATGGTCAGGGAGCAGAGGCAGGCCATAAACAGGGAGAGGGAGAAAGTCGGAGCATACGAGGCACTGCTTGTTGACGAGCATGGAAACATAACCGAGGGAAGCAGGTCGAACCTGTTTTTCATAAAGGACGGAAAGCTTTATACACCGCCGTCAGAAAACGTGCTTCTGGGAATCACCAGAAAAAATCTGCTTGAAATATGCAGGGAACATTCCATAGAAGTAATCGAAAAGGAAATAGCCGCAGCCGAGATAAAGGATTTTGACGGAGCCTTCATAACAGGCACTTCGATAAGCGTGCTGCCGATAGCCACAATAGACGACATCAAGCTGGGATCCGCAAGCGACATGACCATAATTAAGCTCATAAACTTCATGAAGTCCAAGGCAACCGACTATATAGAACGCAAAAAGCTCGAAGTTGAAAAAGACAATAGACTTCTACAGGAAATGTAATATAATAAAGAGTGCATATTGCAATAATGACAAGGTAGGGAATAAATTATGAGCATACTTATATTCGGACACAAAAATCCGGACACGGACTCTGTGGCGTCAGCCATAGCACTCTCGAGACTAAAAAACATTCTCGGAATGGACACCAGAGCCTGCATACTCGACGAGGTGTCAAGGGAGACGGAATACGTACTCGACTTCTGGGGCGTCCAAATGCCCGAAAAGATAAAAAACGTGAAGATACAAATAGAGGACCTTGAAATCGAAAGGACCCAGGGCGTGCTTTCCAATAGCTCCATTAGGCAGGCATACAAGACGATGGAGGCCAAAAGCATAAAGATTCTTCCCGTGCTCGACGGCGGGAGGAGACTGCTGGGCATACTCACAATGAAGGACATCGCCATGTCGCTAATAAAGGGAGAGCACTACACCCTCGACACGAGCATGTCCAACCTGCTTGAAGACCTGCATGCCGAGCTCCTCACCGGGGACAAGCAGGCCACGGTGAGCGGAGAAGTCCTCATAGGCGCATTCTACTACGAGACTCTCAAAAATGTAGGGCTGCTGAATGAAAACAGCATAGTAATAGTGGGAGACCGCTACGACATAATAGACCTGGCCATAGAAAAAAAGGTGAGGCTCATAATAATAACAGGCGGCAACAAGGTGCCTAAAGCATACGTGGATGCTGCCGCGGCCGCCGGCATTGCAATGATAAGCTCGCCCGAGGACACTTTCGCGACGGCAAAGATAATCAGCCAGTGCAACTTCGTGTCCTCAATAATGAAATCGGACGACATAATAAAGTTCAGGGAGTCAGAATACATGGAGGAGCTGGCCGATGAGCTGAGGACCAACAGGCATTCCAACTATCCGGTGGTCTGGGCCGGCAACATATACAAGGGCTTTGTCAACAGAAGGCACATACTCAGCCCCGGCCGCAAGAAGGTCATACTCGTTGATCACAACGAGTACGCCCAGAGCGCCAAGGGGCTCGAGGAGGCTGAAATACTCGAGATTGTCGACCACCACAAGATAGGCGACATATCAACCACAATGCCCATATCCTTCAGGAATATCCCGGTGGGCAGCACCTGCACAATAGTCTACGGCATGTACGGCGAAGCAGGCGTTGAACTTGACAATCAGACTGGCGGACTTCTCATATCGGGGATACTCTCCGACACTCTGCTGCTGCAGTCGCCTACGACTACAGAAAGCGACAGGAAGGCAGTAGCGAAGCTGAGTGAAATGCTGGGCATAGACGCGCACTCCTACGCCATGGACATGTTCAGGGAGGGCACATCGCTTTCCGGACAGACTACGCACGAGATATTCTACAACGACTTCAAGGAGTTCACGCTCGACGGCTTCAAGGTTGGAATATCGCAGGTGTTCACGCTCGACACAGACGAGGTTTTCAAAAGAAAGGAAGAGTTCATAGACTTCGTCGAGAAGGTGCAGCACGAGAGCGGCTACGACATCACGCTCCTTGTGATAACTGACATTCTCAAGAACGGCTCATACCTTATATACAAGGAGGAGCACCCGATAATGAAAGCAGTGCTTGGCGATTTCGAGCAGGGAGGCTTCAGAGAAGGCGTAGTCTCAAGGAAGAAACAGGTCATACCGACTGTCATGAAGGCCATAAGCATGATGAAATAGGCATATGTTAAAAAAATAATATTGAAGCAATCGGAAATGTCCGGCAAAATCAAATGCCGGGCATTTTTTTATCCTTTCAAAGTACATAAAAGTACAAAAAAACCAGGCTAAATGTTAAATTAATAACCCTTGAAAACCTTGCAAAAACTATTGTCAAAAGCTTCGGCGAGGTATATTATAATAATATATACAGTATACAAAAAGCGTAACAAAAATACATTTGACCTGTCGGATTGATAATATACATGATGAGGTGAGCGGATTGTTCAAGTTTGGAACGGTTACAAAGAGGGAAAAAAGCGAAATACTCCAGGAGATAATAAAGCTCTACAGAGAAAAGAGACTCAGCAAGGACGAGATAGAAAAACTCTCGAGTGATTATGTAGACAAGCAGGAAGAGCACTACAGATGCTGCATATACAAGGAGAAGGCTATAGCGGAGCAGAAGATAAAGCTTGGCCTTGGCTGCTCGGCCGCCGAGGACGAGTTCGAGCTCAAGAACATAATGGGCTACAAGCAGATAGTCCACATCGTGAGCGCGGCGTGCGACAGCTGCCCTATAAACAGATTCACAGTAACAGAGGCCTGCAGGGGCTGCATAGAGCACAAGTGCATGGACGTTTGCCCGGCCAACGCGATGGTAAGGGTCAACGGAAGAGCCTACATCAACCAGAGCCTGTGCAGGGAATGCGGCCTCTGCAAGACGGCATGCCCGTACAACGCCATATCAGAGGTGCTAAGACCTTGCAAGGCGTCATGCCCTACAGCGGCGCTCAGCATAGAGAGTAAGCAGAGGAAGGCCATAATCAACGAGGAAGAGTGCATCAACTGCGGCCAGTGCGTAACGGCCTGCCCCTTCGGAGCAATATCGGACAAGAGCTGCATAATAGCCATACTAGAAAAACTCGAGGAAAAAAGCGGCAAGAACATATACGCAGTAGTGGCTCCGGCAATCGGAAGCCAGGTCGAAGAGGGAGTCACAATGGGCAAGCTGAAAAGCGCCCTAAGGCAGGTGGGATTCCATGACGTACTTGAGGCCTCATACGGCGCAGACATGGTGACAGCCGTGGAAAGCAGGGAGTTTGCTGAGAGAATCGGGAGGGGCGACAAGTTCATGACCACATCCTGCTGCCCTGCGTTCGTCAACTACATCGAGAAGGAATTTCCTGAGCTCAAGGCCAACATATCTTCGACAGTGTCCCCTATGATGGCCACAGCTAAGCTGATAAAGAAAATGGACGAGAACGCAACAGTAGTATTCATAGGACCGTGCATAGCAAAGAAGAACGAAATCAAGAAGGACAGCCTAAGAGGCATAACAGACTACGTCATGACCTTCGAGGAGCTTTCCGCGCTTCTGAACGCTTACGGCATAGATCCGGCAGACTGCGAGGACGAGCAGGTAAGCGAGGGCTCGGTATTCGGCAGAAACTTCGCGGCAGGCGGCGGCGTAAGCGGAGCTATAGCCCAATACGTGGAGGAAGCCGGACTTGAAGTGCAGTTCAAGCCTATAAAGGTTGCCGGAATAAATGAGGTCAAGAAGGCGCTCACAATGGCAAAGGTAGGAAAGCTAGAGGGCAACTTCATAGAAGGCATGATGTGCGAGGGAGGCTGCATAGGAGGCCCTGCCAACATATGCGCCCTCAACAAGGCAAGAGTTAACCTCAAAAAATTCAACCAGAACTCTAAAATACAGAGCATAAGCGAAAACAGCGAATCAGGCGTGCTTGAAGGTGTGCACATGCACGTTGAATAATACTAAGCAAAGTCAAAAAGTCATTCGGAAATGGATTTTCCGGGTGGCTTTTTGACTGTACGAAAAAGAAAATATGGCATATACTAGAGTAATGCGGAAGCTGAATGGAATTAATCAGGCGGCCATTAGAAATTACATTAATCGGAGGGAAAATATGATAACAGCATACATGGCGGGAATATCGAGCGGCTACGAGGGCGAGGACATAGAGGTTATATACAGCATATACAAAGACGAAGAATTTGTATGTAAGGATTCAGTTTTTATAGACTACAAAAAGCCGGCAGTAGTAGGAGGCTTCGCACTGATGGCACTGCTCAAGGAACTTAAGGAATATAATGGAGAAGAAATAACGGTTATAGTCAATGACCCAGCGCTTAATGAGATTGTAAGAGGAACGTCAACCACAAGAAACAAGGACGTGCTGAAAATGGCAAGCATGCTCAAGAAGAAGCTTGGCGAGTTCAGTCCGGAGATAGAGGTCAAGGACATAAGCCAGGACAAGGCGGGCCTTGCAAAGTGGGATGAGGAGCTGCAACTATAGCAATTAAACGAACTGTCTTGGAGGTGGCACCATGGACTATTCAAAGCTGACAAAAGAGGAGCTTGTAAATAGAATAACCGAGCTTGAAATGCTAAACAGGGAGCTTCTGAGAGAAAAAGAAGCCGAGACAAGACTCGATTTTGCATGGACAGGGAATCTGGGACACTGGTACTGGAACATACAGACCAACTCGGTCGTGTTCAATCCGCTGAAGGTGACCACTCTTGGCTATACAAAGGAGGAACTTCCGCAGAAAGTCACATACCAATTTTTCACGGACAAGCTTCATCCTGACGACTATCAGAATGCCATGGATGCAATGCTGCTCCATATGAAAGGCAAAAAGAGTGTATATGAAGTGGAATACCGAATCCAGGCCAAGGACGGCAGCTGGAAGTGGTTCTATGACCGCGGCAAGGTAACTCAAAGGGACAGTGCAGGTAAGCCCCTGTTCGCGTCGGGCATAGTGTTCGACATCACCCAGAAGAAAGAGCAAGAGATAAGCCTGAAAAAGAAGAACGAAAAGCTAAGGAAAAGCGCCGAGACAGATGCCCTCACTGGTATAAAGAATAGAAGAGCCATAATGGGCGAGCTTGAAAACAGGGTGCTCGAAGCTTCTATAAACAAATCTCCGCTTTCCATAGCAATATTCGACATAGACAAATTCAAGGCGATTAACGACACTAAAGGCCATGTTTTTGGTGATAAAGTCATCAACGAGGTTGCCGGTATCATAGCCAATACAATAAGGGGACTTGATTCAGCCGGAAGGTACGGAGGAGAGGAATTCCTGGTTGTGCTACCGAACACGGACAAAACAAACGCGGCAGCCGTTGCCGAAAGGATAAGGAAAAACATTGAAAGCCATGACTTCGGCGAAGGTTTCAAGGTGACAATAAGCGGCGGAGTAAAGCAGTTCCAGGGAGAAGAAAAGACAGAGCTAATAGCTGAAGCTGACAAGAATCTCTACGAAGCCAAGAACGGCGGAAGAAACAAGATAGTTGTATAGGCGGCATCATGGGAATCCATCCGGAAATATTCTGGGTGGATTTTTTGTTGTCTCTTTCTTGGCGATGGGTAACATAAATATATGCGGTTTACAATATTGATAATATCTGGATTTGGCAGTATTATTTATATATATACATATTGGATTTGACTGGGAGGCTAGGGATGAAAAAGACAGTCCACAACAAGCTTGTAAGAGACAGGATTCCTGAAATAATAGAAAAGAGCGGAAAACGAGCAGTGACGGAGATACTTTCCGATGAAGAATACATGGAGCTCCTTAACAAGAAGCTCATGGAGGAAGTCCAAGAGTATCTAGAAAGCGGAACTGTAGAGGAGCTTGCGGACATAGGCGAAGTCATGCACGCAATAATGGACCTTAAGGGCATAGCCCTAGAGGAGTTCCAGAGGGTGCGCATGGAAAAGCTGGAGCAGCGAGGTGGATTCAAGGAGAGGATACTTCTTAAGGAAGTAATAGAGGATTAGAGGTGAAATTTTATAGGAATAAACATTATAAAACTGTGGAATGAGTAAAAAATCAAAAATAAACACATAAAGACGCATCCACTAAAATCGCTAAAATGTATTATAGCGGTTTTTTTGTAGTGATGTTACTAGGATGAATTATTCGTAAATTGAAAACCAACTTCCGTATTTTTGAACCCATTGCAATTGCAGGACTAAATTCCGTTTAGATATACAAACGGAACTTACTTTTTCATTTAAGGAGAATTTATTGTCATATAAGCCTATTATGATACAATATTGGTATAAATAACAGCACAATACAATAATGGTCCGAATAACCATAAACAAATATATTCAACGCACCAGAAAATACTAAATTGTGGTTATAGATTGAAATTACAATGAGAATAAGGGGTTGCATAAATGATTAATTTATTAGAGAACAAACCTATTTTTATAAAAGAAGTAGATTGGTCAACTCTAAATTATGGAATAAGCATACCTGTAATTCATCATGATGAAATATTGGATTTTTTTTCTGTCAAATTACAAAAAGGTCGAACGCATAGAATAAAAATCACAATAGAGGACTCTATATATGATGCTTTACTGATAAATCAAAATGCTCAAGGCAAGAGAAATATATTGCAGATTAGATATAGTCCCGGAAGTAATATGGTTAGAAAACTCAGAGAATTATTTCACTATAGCTTTGGATTACTAAAAGAACAAAAGGATAATGGCTTTGACTTGAAAAGTGATGAAGATGTATATTGCTTGAATAAAGAATACATCAACATATATAAAACCAGACGAGAGGGGACCCTTTTATTTGAATGTACAAAATATTGTAAACAAAGCAATAAAAATACTTATTGCAATGAAATACAGAGCGAGTGTGCGGACAAAAAAGAATTCAACCTCAATGAATTACATATAGGACAAACTGAATTAGGAAATGAGATGCAGCATTGTTATATTTCAAATAAAGAGGCATTCATTTCATGGATGAAAGACCAAGGATATTGTGAGTCAATTATTGAATCTAATATTAAAAACATAAATGAAATTGTGTTATATGCACGTAAAACTAACAAGTTTAATACAAATATATTTGATCTACACACACATGGTGAGTTTAATAAAGCATATGGGATAATATTTTCTGACAGGGCTTTTAAAAACAAATATAAAGACAAATATAGAGATTATTCAATTGCAATGAATAAATACCTCAGGTACTTAAAGAATGGCAAGCAAAATAAAATTGTAGAGGGATATTCGTTTGAAGAAGAAGTGGATTATTCGACAACAGATGAAAATACATATAATGGAATGTGTTCGGAAGAAAGTAAAGAGGAACAAGAGAAAGATAGAAGATTTGATTTTGAAATAGCATCCAATGAGAATGCGGATTTTAACGATTCAAAGAATGAACCAAATCAAGAAAATAATATGATTATAACAATTTTAGATAACTATTTCAAAAATGGCATCAAATTGGAAAGTTATATCAATATTAAAAAATTCATGATGGAGCTTACAAAGGTTTACCCTGACTATAAATTGCCTGACGATATTGAAGTTTTAAAGGATAAAATAAGAAGCGTTGCAATTCAATGTTTAGACGATTTATACATGACACAAAATACAATAGTTAATGACAAAGAATTAATTAATGAAATCACGAGGACTATTACTGACACCTTCGAAGCAGGACGAAAATTAATTTGTATTGATAATGTATTTGAAATATTCAAGGAAAGATTGTTAGATAGCAATATTTACAACGGTGAAATATTGGAAAATGTAATAAAATACTACCTAAAAGACGGTTATATTTATAGAAATGGAACCATAATGTCTGAAACTGGAGCAGATTTGAATTTAGATAATGAAGTGTTAGAAGTGTTATATGGCTGCAATGAACCAACAGAAAAAAATAAAATTTTTGAGATGTTGAATCATATTTCAAAAGAAACAATTGAGCAAATTCTAGACTCAGATAATAGATCAATATACGTCCAGAAAAATATTTATTGGCATATCGACAGATTCGAAGTAACAGAAGAGGATAAACTGTTACTTGATGATATTATCCGATATGAAATCAAAGACGGCTTTATATCAATAAAAAAGCTATTATGCATACTTAATGATAAGGCGGATGATTTCATACAGAAGAATAATATCATTAACCATGTGTGTTTGCATGATATTCTAAAATATTATTTCGAAGGTGTTTTTGGTTTTAAATACACTTTCATAGGCAAAAAAGAAGAGGATATGTCAGGACCTTTAGCGGTTCAAAATTTTTTAAAAGAAAAAGATGCTTTTTTATTGTCTGAGCTTAGCGAATTTGTTGAAGAGAATGATTTGCCTAAACAATATGCGATTTTAGTTGATGAAAGCAAGAAAACATTCCTAAGGATTAATGAACAGGAATTCATAAAAAAAGATAACTTTAATATTAAAACGGAGGATTTGAAAAATATAGAAGAAGTAATCAATAAATATATCACTAACGGGTTTTGTGTGGTAAGCAAAATTGATAGTTTTTCAATATTGCCTTCTTTGGAATATAGGTGGAATAGTTTTTTATTAGAGAGTATTATAGAAAACTATTTTAGCTGCTACAAATTAATCAAATTTTCCCGCAGTGTTACAAAACCTATTAGCGTAATTGTAGATATAACGGCTGGATTTAACTCACCAGAAGACGTACTTACTGAAGCATTGGCGGAATATGACAAATGTTGTCCATTAAAAAATCAAGAAGAGGCACTTCAATACCTATTTGATAATGGATATATTGCTCAGAAAAGATATAAAGGCATTGAAGTACTTTATTTAGCTGCAAAGCAAAAGAATTCCAAAAGATAGGTTGTGAGATATGTATACATATGAATGGGATGTTTCAACTGGAGGATACTTGCTGACAAAGACTGCATCAAAATTTAGTAAGGAACCAAGGCCGGTCTACTATAAAGAATTAGATATCCTGGGATTTGATAAATGTTGGAACTATGAAAAGCAAGACGATATTCCTTACATGTGGGCGGAATCTAGTCAATATATATATAGAGGACGTATTGTTGCCAAGACTATTGGAGGTAGCTTGTATAATCCACCAAAACTTGAAGTATATGAAGAAGGATTGACGCTGCGCCCAATTGACTTAAAAGCAATGGTTGATAAAAATTCTGAAATTATGAATTCACTTGTAAACGATACAATTAAAAAAGTTTACATTACTTTTTTAGAATATAGAACAAAAGTAGATGCTTTTTATGTGGCTTTTAGTGGTGGTAAAGATTCCATTGTGTTGCTAGATATTGTTCAAAGAGCCTTGCCGCATGATGAGTTTTTTGTTGTTTTTGGTGATACAGATATGGAATGTGAAGATACATATAAAGTCAGAGAAGAAATTGAGCGTTTTAAAGGATATCAAGACATAAGTTTTCATACTGCAAAATCACATTTAAAAGCCACCGATACATGGGATATATTTGGTCCACCTTCTCAAACACTTAGATGGTGTTGTAGCGTACATAAAACTTCGCCACAGATTATTTTGTTGAGAAAATTATTAAATAAATCGAATTTCAAAGGAATGGCATTCACTGGTATAAGGAAAGATGAGAGTATTTCACGTTCAAAATACGAAACGATTAGTGAAAGTGAAAAACACGATGGGCAATATAGCTTTAATGCCATTGATACTTGGAATACGGCAGAATTATTTTTGTATATTTACCAAAATGATTTAATTTTTAATCCTTCATATAAAGAAGGTAATAGTCGTGTTGGTTGTGTAGTTTGCCCGATGTCAACATTGAAAAATGAGTATATCAGAAATGCATCATCAAGTACTGAAACAAAACCATTTATCAGGAAAATAATAACAAATTCAAGTAAATCTCTAGAAACAGATAAAGATAAAGAAGAATTTCTTGCATGTGGAGGATGGAAAGCGAGACGTAATGGTCTTGAGTTAGGCAATGTCATTTTAAATTACGACGAAAAAATCGAAGGAAACAATATAGTCATAAAAATACCGAATCCAAAAACAAATTGGAAAGAGTGGATAAAAACAATAGGAAGTATCATTAGTATTGATGAAACTAAATATTGCATAAAATACGGAGATAAGCAATATGATTTTATACTGACAGACAATGAATTTGGTATTATAGCGGTGATAGATTCAATCTTGGCCAGAGAAAATCCTCAATTTGTCAAGGGATTCAAGCAAGTATTTAGGAAGACAGCTTATTGTATAAGATGTAGAGTATGTGAATCAAATTGTGTACAAGGGTATTTAAACATGGTTGATGAAGTTAAGGTGGATGACAAATGTTTGAAATGCCAAAAATGCCATAAAGTTGATATGGGTTGTTTGATATATAAATCCATAATGATGCCAAAAGGGGGAAGTGGTATGGGAGAAAAGAAGAGTTTAAACAGTTATTCAACTCATGGGGTACAAAAGGAATGGATTAAAAGTTATTTTGAGCATAAAGATAATTTCAAAAACAATCATTTACTTGGCGGACCGATGTTTAATTTTTTTAAAAGGTTTTTAAGAGACGCTGAATTAATGGAAAATGAAAATTTTTCATCAACAGCAATTATAGTCGACGATATTGGAATTGAAACCGATGTAGCCTGGGGAATCATACTAACTAATTTAAGTTATGCACCCCAAGTGGGATGGTACATAAAGAATATTGAGTTTGATCAACTGTACACGCGCGAATCAATTATACTAATGCTTGAAGATGAAGGTGTAAATAAAAGAGGATCGAATCAAATTCTATCGGCATATAGAAGGATTCTAATGGAAACTCCTTTGGGAGAAAATATAGGGTTAGGTAAGGTGGAACTAAAAGGCAAAAATAAAACAGTAACATCTATTATTCGTACATCTTGGAAAAATCCAGATCCTAAAGTAATTCTATATGGTTTATATAAATTTGCTGAAGCTTGTGGCGATTATTATCAATTTACACTAAGTAGACTACTTAATCATGACATAGATAGCAACGGGGTAAGTCCTACCTTAATTTTTGGAATAGAAAGGGATGTCATGACAAAGCTTCTATCGGGTTTATCAGTAAACCATCCTGATTTTATTACTGTCGGCTTTACTCATGACCTTGACAATATCACATTGAATAGAGATAAGACTTCTGCAGATGTTTTAGAATTGTTTTAAGGGGGATGTAAAGAATGAGCTCGCAGAATGCATATAAGAATTTTTTTGACATAGACGAAAATTATTATGCCTCAGTCAGCGATGAACTTCTTGCTGGAGGTTTTGTAGATTGGACAACTTTTTATCCTCATAGTACTTTTATAGGGCTTTTAAAAGATACGGCAAGCATACTTAGACGACAACAAAATCGATCTATTTGGGTTGAAGGTGCCTATGGAACAGGAAAATCACATGCTGTACTTACACTGAAAAAAATATTAGATGCATCTGAAGAAGAAGTTTTGAAGTATTTCAAAGATAATGGTCTTGACATGGATCTTTTTAATACAATTCAAGGGGCAAAAAAGCAAGGAGACATACTGACTGTACATAGAGTAGGTTCATCAACGATTAAAGGCGACAGCGCTCTTGTTATGGCCATCCAAGAAAGCATTAAGAAAGCAATTTCTGAAAAAGGATATAAATATAAGTGCGAAGATTCTTTGAAAGAATCTATTATAAAATGGCTTTCAGACAAAATAAATGCAATGAATTTTAATAATTATATAGAAGGTAGATATAGAAATGAATTTGGTTCTGATGATTCAGAGTCTATAATACATAAATTGCAGAATTATGGAGAAAATGAAGTCGCGGATCTAACTCGTAAAATCTTTATGGTAGCTAATAACGAAGGTATTACGGCACTGAAGTTGGAAGCCACAGATTTAGGTGAATGGATAAAAGATATAATTGAAAGAAATGGGCTCAAATCAATTGTTTTTATATGGGATGAGTTTACAGAGTATTTTCATAACAATAAAAATGCTATTACGGGATTTCAGAATCTCGCACAATTGAGCCAGACAATGCCATTTTACTTTGTCATAGTAACTCATAAAAGTACAGGCTTATTTAATGAGAAAGATGACAGTAAAAAAATCATTGATAGATTTATAAATCCTACATGTGAAATTAATTTGCCAGAGAATATGGCTTTTAAGCTTATGGGGAAAGCCATGCAAATAAAAGATGATTCTGTGATTCGAAATGAGTGGAATAAGTTGGCAGATGACTTGTATGGACAAATACCCGTGTGCAGCAACATGGTTATGAACCTGGCAAAAATTGATGAAAAGGATTTGAAAAAGATACTCCCTATACATCCCTATACTGCCATTATTTTAAAACATCTCTCGGCTATGTTTAGCTCAAATCAAAGAAGCATGTTTGAATTTATTAAAAATAAAAGGGATGAGGAAGATGACAGAGGTTTCATTTGGTATATTGAAAATCATGGGCCTTTTTCAGATGAAAATCTATTAACAATAGATATGTTATGGGAGTATTTTTATGCGGATGGCAAAGCAAATCTGGAAGCAAGCCTAAAATCGCTTCTAAGTGTGTATGATATGAGGGGTAATAGCAAATTACTTACATTAGATAAGAAAAAAGTCTTAAAGACGGTTCTGTTGTTGCAGGGAATCTCGGAAAAAAACTTTGACAGTGTGGAACTTTTCAAGCCAACGGCTAAAAACATTTGCAATGCTTATGAAGGAACAGAATTAGGCGAAGGTAAGGCGGCTCAAATAGCAGAGGTTTTAGTAAGAGATGGACTTCTATACAAACATGCTATTGGAAACAATGAAGCTCAGTATATAGCTATGCGTTCTGGGAGCAATTCTGTTGACGTAAATAAGTATAAGGAAGATTTTAGGCAAGATAAAAAGATCAAAAATATTGTAGATGAATATAATGTGGCTGAAGTAATATCCTTATCTGGCGCACTAAAATTAAGATACGAAATCCAGACGGCGACAACAGCTGATATAACAAGAATTGTAAATGGGATAAATCAGAAACACTATGAAAATACATTGCCATTAGTTATGACATTTGCGCTAAACGACACTGAAAGAGCTATATTGATTTCAAAGATAAGAGACCTTATAAAAATAAGCGATAAAAGAGTAATTTTTGTAGATACGTCATTATGTGATTTATCTGATGAAGATTTTGAAGAATTCATCACAAATCTGGCTGAGGAAAAATATTGGAGAGGTAAAGACAATAGTATGGCTGATCAGTACAGTAATAATGCATCAGGCATTATTGAAAAGTGGAAAGCCAAGTTAAGGGATGCTGAATTCAGAATAATAACAAAAGATGAAGAAATAAAAGCGTTTGGGGCTGTTGAAATCGAGGCAAAATTAAATAAATTTAACCGAAATATATTCAGTATGGGAATTGAAAATTTCAATGTCGTAGCAACAATGTACAATGCAACGAATTTCAAACAAGGGGCAAAGTGTGGAATCACTCAAGAAATATCAGGACAATATCGTTCCTCAAATGATGCAACAAAGCTAGAAAATGTAATGAAAGGTATTTGGAGAATAAACGAGGGAGAAGAATCTTATGATTCCAATCATATAATAAACAAAATCAAAGTGGAATTAGACAAACATATAAATGCAGCCTTTGAGAAAAGCGGAAAGATAGCTATATCAAAAATATATGAATTTTTAAAAGTCGAGCCGTATGGATTCATGCCGTGTAACCTTACTTCATTTGTCCTAGGATTTTTATTAAAGGATTATGCTGATGGAACATACAGGTGGAGCAACGAACAAGTAGGAGATACTCTGTCTGTTGAAAAAATGGTAGAGATGATTGATGAAATTATCAAACAGCAGATAAATCCAAGTAATAGATATGTAGAAAAGTATATTGTGAAGATGTCAACAGAAGAAAGGGAATTTTTAAATAATACAGCTTTAGTTTTTGGAATAAGAGAGTCTAATTGTGCGACGATTGAAAAAACACGTGAAGAAGTAAGGGCAGCTATCAGAAATATCGGCATACCACTATGGGCTGCAAACATAGCTTTGCAACAAGAAAAACCAGATAATTACTCTGAAATGATTAAATTAATAAATCTCTATTGCATTCTTGTTAATAATAACGGTTCTGGTAAAACAGAAAGCGATATAGTCATTGAAATTGGACAACTCTATGTGCAAAATGAGGGTATTGCTAAAGAGGTTGGAAGGTTTATAAATACTGAAGCATGCAAAAGAGGAATGGAAATTTATTTAAATGAGTATAAATCAGGGGAGTTGAAAAAACTTGCTGTGGAAATAGGTTGCGATGATGCCAAGATTGCAGATCTTAAAAGCAAGGTGACTGGAGACTCTTCATGGCTGTGGCATAAAGAAACAATTAATGAGAAAATTGATGATTTAATAATAGAATATAAAATTGTTCTTATTAGTAATAACTATGTAATGAAAACCACTAGTTTTAAAGATACAATTTTAGCATGGGCTGACAAAATGAATCATTTCAAGTTGCCTTACGAGGGAATAAAAAACGATTTTTCTGAATTACGGCCATTTTTGGATTGTCTCTATGGAATTTTCACATCAAAGGATTTGAGAAACGGCAATAGAAAACTATTCTTGGAGGCATTGCAAACGAATGGTGAGATTTTCGTCAATCATTTTAATAATCAAGTTGATTGGTTTAAAGAAAAGTGCAGTTTCGATCTAAACGGATTATCTGATGCTGACATTGGAAAAATTTTCACAAACATGCCGCTCGGAGTTTTTGCTAAAACAAATTCGGAATTTCAAAATGTTGCGTCTTTGAAGATTACTGAATACAGAAAAACAATTCTGATTGAAGAATTAAAGGAACTATGGTTGGCTAAAACTGGTACAAATTCACCACGAGAATGGTCGGATAGGTATAGAACGCCAATATTGTGTATGGCGGATGAAGAATATGACATGGCAAAAAAGTCTTTTGAAACACTTATGCAAAAAATGCCATCAGATAGTGATATTAAAGATGCAATTGACTATTTTAAAAGAACGACTATTTTCGAGAGAATGCGTGATGAAGTGGTTCGCAACAAAGCTTTCAAGGATAAAATAATTGATAAATATTTTATAATTAAAGATGTAGATGATGCGCGTGAAGCGATACTTACAAGATTTCCTCACGGTGTATATGAGTGGTATCCCAAAACCCAACAATTGGAAAAAATTCTAGATGGTTATGCGCGAAAATTATACGATACAAACGGTTGTGAAGAAGCGCTTGCCAAAATTGAAAGTATGAGCGAAGCAAATGTCAAATTGTATCTAAAATCATTAATAAAGGAAAGAATAGAAGTTGGTATGGAAATATTAAAGGACAGGTAGGTGTAATCATGACTGAGGAAGCTCATGTTGCCATAGACTGTATAAAAAAATTTCTAAAACAATCTAATATGAGTAAATTTCTGATTGTTAATATAAACAATGTTGAAGACTATATGAATATTAAATCATCTTTAGATATTGAATTGTCTACAATAAAACTTTCGAATTTTTGTTGTGAATATGATGACATGCCGGATATTGAAAAATTTGTTAAATGTTGTAGAGAAACCGACAAAAGCAGCCTAGTGCTGGGTGTAAGTCAATATCTGAAATTAAAGAACAAAGAATCCTTTGAAATGTGGACACAGGTTTTGCTATCTAGCATGAACACATTGGCAAAAGTTATAATGATTTATTTTGACTGCGAAAATAAATTGAAAGAGATACTAGATAGAGATGTTAGATTCAAGAATCAAAATCAAATAATACTTGTAAAAGGGGACCGCTTAGAGAATGCAACATTAAATCTGGTTAACTCACAAATAACAAATAAAAAAAATGGTAATGTTATTAATGGTATTAAGAATTATTTGGATCAATGTGAGGAAGAGTGTATAGTAAAATTGCCAGTTTCAACTAGACATTATAATTATGATTATAGTGAGGCAGGAGTCAATATTAGAAAAATATCAGATAGCTTTCAATTGTTGAATTTATTCAAAGAAATTCCTGGTGAGATTACTTCGGATTTGGGGACTGAAGATAATTGGAAATATCTATATGAAAATATGCATGAATATTGCTTGAAAGATTTATTGATAAGAGAATTCGGCAATATGGATAACATTGATTTGCTATTTTATAATTGGAGTAAATGGGATGACAATATTAAGTGGCTATACTTTATTGCTCTTAAGCTTTCAGAAATTAAAAACAAGTATTTGGATTATGTTGTAAAGAAATCTTTAAAGAATACGGATTTTATTAGAAATTTATACTTTAGCATACTTGATTTTTCATATGAAGATGATGAGTTTGAATCGCTGTATAATCAAAGAAAAAATCTCATAGAAGTTATTGGGAATGATAGTTGCATCAATGAATTTTGTTCCATTGTTAATATGAAAGCCGAAGACAGAATTTATTATTTGACAAATATAACATCGCTTGAAAGAGAGTGTATATTTTCATGGCTCAGTGAACTTGATTATATTGATGATAATTCAAGGGCAATTATATCAAAAGTTTATCCAGAACTTGAAAGTTATATGATGGAGTATAATATCGGAATTGAGCCATATAATGATTATTTTAAAAAGTATAAATTGCAGAAGCTCAACAATAAAATATATAACGGATTTATTGATGTTGTCTATGAGAATGCCAAAAGAAGAGATTATAATCTATTTTTAAAAACAAGAAACGAAGTGTTTGAAAAAATCGACAAAAGAGGCAGTAAAATCTATTTCGTTGATTCTTTAGGTGTCGAATATATGGGGTATATCGGGAAAATATGCACAGAGATGGGATTAAGTATCGATGTGTCCTTTACTACAGCTAATTTGCCAACCACAACATTTTCGAATAAGGATTTTCTAGAGGGTTTCTGGGATATAACAAATGATATAAAGGATTTGGATGATATAAAACATGAAGGCAAGGGTGATTACAATTATGAATTTTCAAAATTACCATTACATATTCATGAGGAATTAAATATAATCAAAGAAATTTTTAGAAAGATTAAAGCAGAACTATCAAAGCCCGATGTAAAAAAAGTAATTGTGGTATCTGATCATGGGGCTAGTAGGCTAGTGGTTTTGTATGGCAATAAAATCACATATCCCACTGAAACAAATGGGACTCAAGGTGGCAGATGTTGTAAATATGTAGAAGGGATGGAGGTTCCTTTATATGCTACAATTGAGAATGACCAATGTATACTGGCTAGTTATGATAGGTTTAAAACTCCAGGTGCCCCAAGAGTAGAAACTCACGGAGGTGCAACATTAGAAGAACTAATAGTGCCAGTTATTGTTGTGAAAAATGAAAAAGAAATAATAAGAGCAAATTTAGTGGAAGATGTTATTACGGTTAGTTACAAAATCAAAGCTGTTCTAAAAATATTCGTAACGAAAAAATTCGAAAAAATCAAAGTCAAACTCAATAATAATGAGTATGAATCAACAGAATTCGATGGAAGGTATTACACTGTACCGATATATGACATTATTAAACTTGGTGAATATGAGGGAGAAGTATACGCTAATGAACAATATATAGACAAAATAAAATTTAATGTTATTAAGCCGACAAGCAATGAAAAAGACTATGGTATTTAAGGGGGGCGGCATGAAAGATTTACTTAGGGAGTACTTTGATGATATGGTTGTATATAAGGATTTGAGAAAAAGTAATTTTTTTTCTGCTCTAAGCCTCCCTTCTTTCTTACGTGATTGGTTATTAAAGCGTTTTGCGGATAATGACGGGAGTTTTGATATAGAGGAGTTAAGTGAGTATATCAAACAATATATTCCTAAGAAAGATGATTGGGTGCGAATAAAAGATCGAATTATAAATGAGAACGAGAGAGTCAAATTCCTTGCCAAAGTTTCAGCGGATATAGACATTAAAACTGGAGAAATATCATTTACTTTGCCTGATTTTAGCTTGGGTAAAAAAGAAACTTTAATTGAGCAGCATGTATGGGACAGTTGCAAGGAAGAATTGATTGCTGGAAAGGAAATATGGGGTATTGTAGAACTTGGATATAGGCCTTTTATCTCAAAAACAGAGCCAGGTAAAATTAAGCTTATCGGATTTCAAAATTTTTGCCCTTATACAATTGATCTTGATTATTACAAGGAAGTTAGAAATAATTTTACTATAGAACAGTGGATAGATTTATTGCTTGGAGCAATAGATTATAATGCCGGTGGTTATGACACAGAAAAAGAGAAATTGACTATGCTTACAAGACTATTACCTTTCATCGAAAAAAGGCTAAATCTAATAGAACTTGCGCCAAAAGGGACAGGCAAGTCATACTTGTTTGGAAGAGTGAGTAAGTATTGTTGGCTTTCATCTGGTGGAGTAATGTCACGCGCAAAAATGTTTTACGATCAAGCTAAAAAGCAACAGGGATTAGTATGTGGGAATGATTTTGTAGCTCTCGATGAAGTTCAAACTATTTCATTTGCAGATGTAGACGAAATGAGAGCTGCGCTCAAAGGATATATGGAATCAGGAATATTCACTGTTGGAAACTATGAAGGAACAGCTGAATCGGGTGTTGTTCTGCTTGGAAATATAAATGAAGAAAATATGAATGAGTATGGAAATATGTTAGAGGAATTGCCTAAAATATTTCATGAGAGTGCATTGATTGATAGATTTCATGGCTTTATCAAAGGCTGGGATATTCCGCGCATGCACGATGATTTGAAAATTAGTGATTGGGCACTAAATTCTGAATACTTTTCAGAGATTATGCACTTGCTTAGAGATGATGTCAGTTATAGGGCAATTGTCGATGAATTAGTAATTGTTCCAGAAAAAGCTGATACTAGAGATACTGAAGCTATTAAAAGAATTTGTACTGCTTATGTCAAATTGTTGTTCCCTAATGTCAGAAATTTTGATGACATTGATTTACTGCAATTTAAAAAATACTGTTTGAGACCAGCAGTAAGCATGAGGAGCATCATAAAATATCAACTAGGTATTTTGGATACGGAATACAAAGGTAAAAGTGTTCCACGTTTTGAAATTCGGGGGTTGAATATATAGTGAAAAAAATTAAAAAGCAGTGTTTTGCATGCAATGTTAACATTTCTAAAGATGAAATAGGATTGAATCAAAAGTTAATTGGGCGAAATATAGAAAAATATTTTTGTTTAGAATGTTTGTCAGATTATCTTGAAGTTACGACGGATGAACTTGTTGATAAAGTGCAAGAATTTAAAGAACAGGGGTGCATGTTATTTATATGACGGAGGTATGTAAATTTAAATGGTCCTCAAATTATTTTTGGAGGCCATAGAGGTGAGTAATATTTTCGGATGGAATATATCTAGTGGAAATCACTAGTGTCAGGCACGAACTAATGAATCTATTATGTAATCGCGATTAAAAAATAAAGAAACAAGGGTGTTTAATTTCGTTGATGATAAGCATAAAGTGAAAAGTTATTTGGCAATCGAGATTAAATAAACTTACAGATTTTTGTGATGATGAATGGTTGTTAGGGTAGATTATAGCTTGACAAAGCATGCTAATTAGTGCAGCCGTATAGATGAAAAATGCAAACAAGATATAATGACTACGAACGGAGGTATATTATGGCAGACATAAAATATGAAATCACAGGGCAATTCGGTAAAATATCAGAATCCTCAAAGGGATGGACAAAGGAACTGAATCTAATAAGCTGGAACGACAGGGATCCCAAGTATGACATTCGCGAATGGGCGCCTAATCATGAAAAAATGGGCAAGGGAGTTACTCTGTCTAAGGAAGAGCTTAAAGAGCTAAAGAGACTACTTAACGAAATGGATATTTAGAACTCATGACTAAAAGAAAGGTAGCTGGATACAGCTGCGTAGGCATCGACGCCTGCAAGGGCAAGTGGGTGGCGGTCTGCATATCAGACAAAGGCTTTGAAGTAGACAAGTTTGACACCATAGGAGATGTCTGCAAATCCTATCCGGATTGCGACACCTACCTGATAGACATCCCAATAGGCCTCCCCGAAAGCAGGGATGATGCAAGGCCGGACATGCTTGTGAAAAAGGAGCTTGGCAGGAAGGGCTCCAGTATATTCCCGGTGCCCTGCAGGCAAGCCGTGTATGCCGATGACAAGGCCAGAGCAAGAGAGCTTAACATCTCCGCTCTTGGAAAGAACCTTTCAGAGCAGAGCATTGGCATTTCTAAGGCAATTAGGCAGGTGGACGAGTTCCTGCAGGCTAATCATGAGTGGAAAAACAGGCTGCTAGAGAGCCATCCGGAGCTTTGCTTCTCAAAGCTGAACGGCAACCAGCCGATTATGGAAAAGAAGACAACAGCAGAAGGCTATAATAGGCGGCTCGAGGTTCTGAGAATATACTATCCCGCTGCGGACAAGGTCATAGAGAGGTTCCTGTCTGACGGCCCAAACAGAAAGAAAACCGACGATGTTGTGGATGCGCTATGTCTGGCTGTCATGGGAAGATTAATTGTAGAAAATGGATGCAGGAGATTTCCCGAAAAGCCCATGATGGACAGTAAGGGACTTCTTATGCAGATAGTATATAGCGAGGAGAAAAACATGGCAGAAAAAATGGAATCAAGTAATAATGTAAACAAAGAATTTAGTACGGAAAGCAACGGGAAGCGTGAATTGAGCTTAGGGAAGAAATACAGGCACTTCAAGGGCAAGGAATACCTGGTTATGCATATAGCCAAGGATTCGGAGACCTTGCAGGAAATGGTAGTATATCAGGCATTATACGGCGAATATGGAATTTGGGTGAGGCCTCTTGATATGTTTCTTGAGAAGGTTGAGGTTGGCGGCAAGAAGGTGTATAGGTTTGAGGAAATCGTTGAATAGTGCATAAAAAGCTGAACACGACTGGAGGGGATGTTATGCTTAAGGTTAAAGTGTTTTCTGATTTCGCCTGCCCGTATTGCTATCTGGGACTTTGTCTACTGGAGAAGCTGAGGGAGGACGGAATCGAATATGAAGCGGAATGGATGCCCTTTGAGCTGGACCCTAAGGCGCCGCTTGAGGGAATGGATCTGTTCGACGTCTATCCTAAGGAGTATGTGTTGAAAGCTCTGGATATGCTGTCGAAGCAGGGTGAAAAGTACGGTATAAAGTTCATCAATAAAAATGGAAAGTTCAATACGAGAAGAGCCCACCTGGGCGGCTATTTTGCAAAGGAAAACGGCAAGTACGACGAGTATGCCAAGGCTATGTTCAAGGCGTATTTCGAATACGGTACAAACATTGCAGAAAGGAATGAAATCGACAGGATAGCTGAAGGCATAGGCTTGGATGTCGACTCCATGAACAAGGCTATCGATTCGGGTATGTATGAGCAGAGATTCGAAGAGGCTTACAATGCTTCAAGGATTTATGAAATAGAGAGCATACCAACATTTATTGTAAACGAAAAAGCAAGGCTAACAGGAGTCAGGGACTATGAACGGTTCAAGCGCGATTTTCTGGCGGTTGGGGAATAGTTGCATGAAAAAGGGGCCTTTAAAGCCCCTTTACATCTACTTGTCCTTGGGTTTGCCCTTGCCAAAGTGCGTGTCGATAAGGTAGTGGACTGCGTTTTCAAGTCCTTCTCTTGAAGTGCTTTTTGTGGTAGCCGTGTCTAGGATTCTGTCACCTTCAGGGCCTCTTAGTACTAGCTTTACGTAGAAATGCACGTCTTCCTTTGGGTTGATCCAGTTGAAGGCATCGCGGGTGGATAAGAATATATAGTGTCTTTCATCTACCTGGCTTGAAGCCACTGTTGAGTCGTCTTCGGTTGTATCCTTAAGAGGGCCTTCCATTTCGTCAATAAGTTCAGATACTATAGTTTCAACAGGTTTCATCTGATTTACCTCCAATTAAGAGTTTCGCCGCAAAGGCGTTATCATTTACACCTCCGACTGTCTTGGTGGTGTTTTTTTGTTGCCGTAAAACCATTATATACCAATGATCAGATTTGTTCAACAAGGCTTGGCGGCAGGCAAAAATTACCGGCAAATGCTACTAAATATTACCTCTGAAAAATGATATAATTATTTAAATACAATTTACATAGTGAAAGGAGCGATAACATGAAGTGTAGTAATTGCGGCCAGCAGATCACTGATGAGAGCCAGTTCTGCGAGCATTGCGGAGAACCTGTTGTTGCAGATATGGCGAATATTGATCAAGAAGATGAGCAGCAGGAGCTGTTTGAAGTCGAAAATGAGGGTGCGGCATTAGGAGGACAGGAGCCGGTGCAGCTTAGCCCCGGTGTTACAAGGGGAGCTGACGGAGTCATAAGGTGGGCCTACGACATGAACATGTGGAAAAACCCGACAATACTGATTACGGTCTGGAAGGTGCTCATGCTTGCTGCCCTGGCTCCGGCGCTTCTGGTAAGTGCTTTGGCAATAGGGGACGGAGTGGTGGAAGCTCTCGGTGCGTTTGTGAAGGTGGCGCTTTACACAGCCGGCATAGTTACTGGACTTATGGTTATAGCGTATCCTATAGTAGCCATAGCCAATGGTGGAAAGTACTGCGTTGTGTTCGAGATGGACAACTTCGGAGTCAAGCACATACAGATGCAAAAGCAGTTCGAAAGGAGCCAGGTGCTTTCAATGCTTACTGTATTGGCAGGCGCTGCAGGTGGTAATATTCAGGCTACGGCTTCGGGTCTTTTGGCGGGATCAAAGCAAAGCTCTTACTCCAAGTTTTCCAAGGTAAAGGGGGTAGTGGTGCACGCAAAGCGCAATGTCATATACGTAAACGAGAATCTCGAGCATAACCAGGTGTACGCCTCGAGGGAGGATTTTGAAGCAGTGCTCGAGCACATTCTGGGCAAGTGCAAGAAGGCCAAGGTGACATACAAGTCAACACTGTAGAAAAGCTTTGGGACTAAGCATATGTACATATTGGAAATAACGCTGTGAAGGGATGGGTTATGATTTATGCAAAGTGAACTTTCTGTTTCGAAGAGTCAAAACGCGCCGCCGCTAGACGAGGCGACGCTGGGGCCGCTTCGCTACCTGCTTGCGAGCATGAAGCAGGCTCTTGGCGGAATAGGAGCTCTTTTTAAGAATCCCAAGCTCCTGCTGCCTACGATTATAATATCAATTATGTGGCTTGCGCTTTCCTACCTTAAGCTTTATATGCCGGCTTCGGGAGCTGTGTTTGCGCTGAGCCTTATTTTATTTGCTCAGGGCGGAATGTACGCGGGACTTCTAGGAGCTGTCGGAGGCATAATTGGCAAGGCGTTTTTCGCGTGGTTTGTGACTAATGCGCTTATGCCGGTGCTGACGGGCAAGAAGGCTCCAAAATCAGTGAAGATGAAAATGGGGCCTGCCTTTGCGATAAGGGATATGCGCGGCTTTGCCCTGTTTGTTGCGGGTTCGGGAATCGCGCTGATCATTTACAACTTCCTAACGGGCAATGCCAGCCTTGAAAACAGCGTAATCGGGCTGACAGCCATGGTGGCGTGCCTAAGGTCACTCAGGAATCCGGGGGGATTTCTCGTTGGGTTCATGCGCTCGTTTAGCAAGGGTAGGCTTTCAAGGCCGAGGGCAGGCCACTGCGTGGTAGGCATGATGCTAGGGTTCGCTCTTGGGATAGCCTCTTCGCTCCTGACAAGCGGGGGACTTTGCTATACGATGGGCGGCATTCTGCTTGCAATCTCGATAGTAGTTGCAGTGGTGTTCAGAGGAAGGCGGATACCTGCCGCTGCGATGATTGTCATGCTGCTCATGGGCGTCATGGCTCCAACACTTCAGGTCGCAGAGGCCGAGCCCAAGTGGATGGACCCATACGAGGCTTACGGAGTTGCAAAGGGCGACTATGAGGCTCTTAAGGCTGCTATTGCAAAGAAGCCTTTCTACGGCGCAAAGGTTGAGCCTATGGGCATGAGTTTCGGTACATATTATGGGATAGTTCCAAATGGCCAAGAGATAATAATTGAGGGCGGCAAGGAGACTACGATTGACCTGGAGATATCGTCGCCGTCACTTGAGGATCTGCACAACAAGACGGATGACTACAGCTATTTGAGCAGCAAGTTCAAGGGGCGCGTTTCGTTCTTTTATGACGAAGGGGCTCTCGGCGCTGAGTCGCCATACGACAGCTCTTTTAGCCAGAACAGGCTCCCCATAATGGCAAGGAGCGTGGGAGACTATTCGGGCTACGTGATAAACCGCTCTGACTACGAAAGCGGAGTTGCAGCGTCGAATTTTTACATAAAGGGAAGCGAAAGCTCTTATCCTGTGGTTTTCGACTCATTTGAACATATAAGGGAGAGTCTGCTAACCGACACGGAATACAGTGTGTACGGCCAGCAGGCATTCAGCTATGATCCCGGACAACTTTTCATGGTGGCAAAGCTTGCGGGCGGGACACAGATAACGTGGAGCGATGGGGAAGTCAGCGATGAAGGCATTGACAGCGTCATGCATCTTTGTGTCAAGGAGATAATGCTGGATGCTCCATCTGGTGCAACTGAGAAGGTAAGCACTGTGTGGGTGCTTGACGATGTGATTATAGACAATCCCAATGAAGGCGACAGCTATTTCCATACCGAAGTGGCAAATGGCCGAATATTCGAGTCTTCGGGAGGCGAGGAAGGCTCACAGTATAGCGCAACTGAGTACACTTGGACGCCGCCTCCCGAGCGTATTGAGCTTGGGCGTGAAAACGAGATCCAGGTCAAGAAACGGATTACATGGCAAGGGGATCATTTCACGGCACAGGCCGGATACATGCTGGGCAGGGCATACATATCTGCGATGCTAGACGGCGAGAGCGACATGAAGACTGTTTATGAAGGCTTCTTTGCGACAGAGGGTCAGGAGGGTACGTCAACCACTCTTTATGGAAACAACCTTGATCCGGGCCAGTCGGTAGAGGGTGTATATACTGTAAAGCAAAACAAGAGCCGCACCGGAGAGACTCCTTACGACAAGCTCACTACCGAAAACAGCCGCTTGTTTATAGAAATATCTGCCTTCGGGAGCGGCAGCGTCACTTATATGTATAAGCTGTCGACTGAAGCTGTATACGGAAAAACAGGTCCTGGAGGCTCCGACGATGAAGGCTTGCTAGAAGGCATACTTGATCCATGGGAGCACGAGTGGGACGAGCGTGCTGACGAATTTGAAACAGGCGTTATTGGAGCGGCTTCAGCTCTGGCGGGACTTGTGGGCGCTGGAGCAGCGGCAGCGGGAGGCTTTGGCGGCCCTTATGGTCCGGGAGGATTTTTCAGAATCAAAAGAGAAGGCATGGACTACGACCCGAGCGATGGAACGCTCGTTGTGACTTCTCCGAGTGGCTCCCAGGAGCTGTACAGGTTAAATCCCGCTACGGGAAAATTTGAAAGCTCCTACGGCTCGGAGCTGGACCTTGATGATGTGGAGCGTGCCCACAACGAGCACAGGATAAGCCTTGCCAATTCGGCGCAGGACAGAAAGCGCATGGAGAACAGAACTGACGGACAGTCCGAGTATCTGCGCAAGCTAGACCGCATACAGCATCTTAAGGACAGGCTGCAAAGGGAAGCCGGAGGCGACGGAGACTCTCTTGCATCTCAGATGGCCGAAAGGCTAGAGCGTATCCAGAGTGACATTAGCAGCGGCAAGGGCCTCGATGAGAAGGCCTACAGGTCAGTAAGGGACGCGTATGGTAAATATACAAGAGGCGAGATCTCCGGCAACGGAAGCATACCTGGAGAATATTCAAATTGGGAGCATGCAAAGGATACTATTGCCATGAGCTCGGAGGAGATTTCAAGAGGCGAAAGTGGGAAGGCTATAGCTTTAAGGGTTCTGGCTGGCATGCTGACAGCAGGCAAGTCGGAAATTGGCTTCGAGGCGGCGCGTTCCGTGTATACTACTAAGGATTATGTTGATGCCGGAGGGGACAGCTGGAGGGAAGCGGTAAGCAATTCCGTCATGCAGACGGTTGTGGACGAAGGAATAGGAAGGGTTGCCGGACTTGGCATAGATATCGCAGGAAAAGCGGGCTCTTATGCCACAAAAATGGCATCTAAGACCAGGATTGGCAAAGCCGCAATTGAAGGGGCTTCGAATCTGGCAGGAAAGGCATCTGATTTCTTCGGACAGAATGTAGATGATCTGGCGAAGAAGATGCTTGGGAAAACCGCGAATACTGCTGACGATGCGGCAAAGGCTCTGAAGAAGGCAAACGCCGCAAGCGCCATAAAGGCTGCGAACAAGCAGCTTGACGATGCAGTGAAAGCCGCATCCAATCAGGCTGACGACGTGGCAAAGGCTGCCGCAAACACAGCCGATGATGCCGTGAAATCAGCAACAAAACAGATGGACGACGCGGCCAAGGCTGCCGGAGGAAAAGCAGATGACACGGCTAAAGCTGCGACTAAGAATGCTGATGACGCGGCCAAGGCGGCAGAAAAGGCGGATGATTCTGTAAAAAATGCAGGTGAAAAGACTGACGACGCTTCGAAGGCGGCAGAAAAGGCCGACGGTCCTAATCCGGAAGATTACAAGGCTGCAGAGAAGAAATGGAACAAACAAATGGATGAGGCTAAGGATGAGGCGAGAAAAGAGATAGACAAGTACAAGCAGTCCACAAGTGGCAAGGATTCTGCCGAATCGGCAAGGGATGCGCTCTACAGAAAGGGCCAGAAGATAGGCGAACAGAAGGTGGACAACCTAAGGCGCGCCCAGGAGAGGCTAAATAGCAATCCTGGCTCCAGGGAGGCTCAGGACGCCTACGATCAGGCGCTGCGCTCCGTGCAGCAGGACAAGTACGCAATGACTAAGCTCAACAGTCTCGACGGACCGGGAGCAAACGAGCTGCGCGGGAATTTCAACATGAGAAACGAGCAGTTCACACAGTCGGCACTCAGGAATACAAAGGAGCGGCTGGCGCTTGAACACGGAGTGGATCCTAGTGAAATCAAGTTCGTGGAAGCTACAAACACAGGGGCTGGTGCCAGAACGGCCGACGCTTCGGTGACAGCCAAGAAGGTTGATGTCAGCCAACATACTGCTGCTGATTTCAAAGGTGCGTCTACGGCTGACGATGTAATACCTCAGTCGGCGCGAATAAAGGGAGCGCCTATGGACAAGGACGTAACCGCCAGGATATTCGACAAGAAGACCAACCAGTGGATTGACATTCCTAAGGAAGATGTGGAGCGAGTATACAGACAGGAGCTCTACAAGTCCCACCACAAGGGCGAGCTACCGAAGTTAGACGGAAAGGACATAGTGGACGAGAAGGAGATATCCAAATTTGCCGAGAAGATGGACCATACCGTTACAGACCGTACAGGCAAGGACGCCTACGGAAGAGGTGACAGGGATCTTGTAAACATTCTCGACAAGGGAAACAAAGGTGTAAAGGAATTTGAAGACATTACCTCTGTAACGGGAACTATGGAATACAAGTCGAACGAGTGGTTTGAGCGTGCAGATAAACTCAGGGAGGATGCGCAGAAGCTGGGAGGCTCCAGCGAGGCAGCTGAGGAACTTCTTATGGAGGCCGAGGCGCTCCAGGGCGAAGGCGTTCGCCAGCTCGTCAAGCAGTTTGATGCCCAAATTGCAGGCCAGGTCAAGGCGGTGGCTGCAACAGGCAAGAATATACACATATCCGACAAGCTCCTCAAATCAATAAGAGTGCTTGATCAGGTGGGCAAGGAAGGCGGAATAACTATGGCGCAGGCCGAGGGCATACTGAAAGGTATGGGAACTTCGGTGGACGACGTTGTGCAGCAGAGCTCTTCCATAATGGAATCCATAGCAAAATTCAAGAGATAGGAGCTGAAAGCATGCTTAAACAAGAGACAGTAACAATACCTAAGGAAGCTGCATTGGCAGCGGCCCAGCAGTTGGGGATAGAGCCCAACCGCCTGTCGTCGCTTTTGGATATTTCTAAAGCATCTGGAAAGAAATCTGTAGGCGGTAAAGACCTTATGGAAGGCCGGCAAGAATTGCTCAGGCGGCTTGCTCAGCCTTATAATATATCGTTTTTAAGCTCTATATTGCAGGATGAGAGTTTCTTTTTCACCACAATACTCACTGGAGAGAATGACTATGCTTTTTACGGTGCCGAAGGGAATGATATTCGCCTCAAGACAGTGACTTCAGATGAAATATCATTACTGGTACGAGATATAATAGGCGCAGCGGGTGTTTGTAAGACAAATACGGCGCTTTCGCTAAGCCGCAATGGACTTTTGTCGCTTGCATGCCTGCTCGATGTTATTAGGCGGAGAAAGCTTGAGAACCTGATTTTGCATGTTGTGGGATCAGAGCCAATCGAAATAAGGGATCTGGAAAATGAGCTTGCCATCGCCCAGGAAAACAGGGACATGCGCTGGCTGACACCATTTTTCCTTAATGCATTCAACATGAAAAGCCCCTTTGATTTGAAAAAGGGGCTGGGGGAACTCGCGGATATGGGAATTGCAAAGCTCCAGAAAAATGCCATAACTCTTCAGGATGAAAAGTCAGGCTGGCTGGATATGCTCGGCGGAAAGAAAAGCATACTCGGCATTAACAGCATGTTCTACCACCAGGATTCGTTGCAGCTTCTAAGCACAGCATTCCTAAGAGTGGGAGACTACCTGTACTGTATAGAAGGCGGAGAAAGTGTGGCTTGGGCCAGCATTGATGAAAACCAACTTAAGGAAGCGGTTTTGACTCTCATAGCGCCTGGCGACAATCCGGGAAGCGCTGCAGTCAAGGCTGAGCCGGCAGTGGCCGATTTGTCTGAAACGGTCAATATAGGCAATGGCGCAGGCGATGAGACTGCAGCAAAGCCTGCCCCGAAATTCTGCAAATACTGCGGTACTGCGCTGACGCCGGGAGGCAAGTTCTGCCGCAGCTGCGGCAAGCCTGTAGGAAAATAATCTGGAAAAGAAAAAGCGGCAAAGCTCCACCACCGGTAAGGTGTGAATCTTTGTCGCCAGTATTAATGGTTTAATAGCGGTTTATTTGAGAAGAGGACACTTGCAGCGATAGCAGGTGTCTTCTTTTATGTCGCAAAGAGTGGAGCATGCGGCGCAGAATATTATATCATCGCCCGTTTTGTCGTATTTTTCGTAGCTGTTGAGGCCTCCATGATACCTGAGCCTGTCGCCGACATTGAAATAGTTATAGAGCGTGTCATCGTCATCTACGCTTATTACGTACTTTTTGCCGCCGTCGCTTCTTACGAAAACTGTGAATTCGGTATAGCGTTTGATGTAAGAGCCGCCTCCGGATTTGACTTCCTTTGCTTTGTTCTTCACTGTCTTGTCGATGACCTGGCCGTCCCATGTCTTGCTGCGCTTTCTGCCTAGAATCTGAAAAATGGCTATCGTTATGAACATTGTTCCTATAGCGCAGCCTATGTAGAGCGATTCTGGATTTGAAAGGCCGTCGGCCTCCAGCTCGCCAGCTATGTAGAATCCCACAATTGCTATGACGGCAAGTCCCAAGGAGAAAAAGAATGACCACTGGTTTGAGTTTTTCAGGTATTTTTTAAAAGCAGGGTCGTTGATCTTCGGCGAAAAACCCACAAGATTGTTGCTGGCTTCTTTGGGTTTGCTGGAAGCTATTGCTGCAGACTCGGCATGCGATTGTATTTCTTCGCCGGCTGCTATTCCGACAACCTTTTCGCCGCAGCTGCTGCAGAAAACCGAATCTGATTCCAGTTTGGAGCCGCAATTTGTACAGAACATAATAACACATCCTTTCAAAGAGTTGGGCATTGGCAGATACACAAAACACCCCTGAAAAATCAGAGGTGTTGTATGAGCTAGGTCGTAAAATCAATAGTATTTAGTATGGATGCAGGTTACACGTTGAACCTGAACAACATAACGTCTCCGTCATGCACCACGTATTCCTTGCCTTCGACTCTTACAAGGCCTTTTTCCTTGGCCGCTGCCATGCTGCCTGCAGCCGCGAGGTCATCGTAGGCCACGACCTCGGCTCTTATGAAGCCTTTTTCAAAGTCAGTGTGTATCTTTCCTGCAGCCTGTGGAGCCTTGCTGCCATTAACAATCGTCCAGGCTCTTGTCTCCTTTGGACCTGCTGTAAGGAAGCTTATAAGGCCAAGCAGTTTGTAGCCTGCTCTTATTAGCTTGTCAAGGCCTGACTCTGAAAGTCCAAGGTCTTCAAGGAATGCTGTTTTTTCTTCGTCCTCCAGCTCGGCGATTTCAGCCTCTATCTGGGCGCATACCACTACAACCTCTGCGCCTTCCTGTGCTGCGTGCTCTCTAACGGCTGCCACATTTTCATTTGTAGCTCCGTCGTTGGCAAGGTCCTCCTCGGACACGTTCGCGGCGTAGATTACAGGCTTGTATGTCAGCAGGTTGAGGTCTTTTACAAACGCCGCTTCGTCGTCTGTCAGTTCAAGGCTTCTTGCCATTTTATTGTCCTCGAGCGCGCTTTGTATCCTCTCGAGTAGTGCCAGCTCTCCCTGAAGCGCCTTGTCCGCCTTGGCCGCCTTTTGTGTCTTTTGTATTCTACGCTCAAGCATTTCTATATCCGAGAATATAAGCTCGAGGTTTATTGTCTCGATATCCCTTAGCGGTCCTATAGAGCCTTCAACGTGAACTACGTTCGGATCGTCAAAGCATCTTACAACGTGAACTATAGCCTCCACCTCTCTTATATGCGAGAGGAACTTGTTGCCAAGGCCTTCGCCCTTGCTTGCGCCCTTTACAAGACCGGCTATGTCACAGAACTCTATTGCCGTTGGAAGTATCCTTTCAGAGCCGTATATGCCAGCAAGCACGTCAAGCCTCTTGTCAGGTACCGACACGACGCCTATGTTGGGGTCTATCGTGCAGAAGGGGTAGTTTGCAGACTCGGCGCCTGCTTGTGTTATTGCGTTAAAAAGGGTGCTTTTTCCCACGTTGGGAAGTCCCACTATTCCAAGTTTCATTAAAAAATCTCCCTCACTTTTTATTGAAAAGCCTTGCGGCTTTCATAATTAAATTTATCGTACTGATTTTAAACATGCAGAAACATTATATATCATGGAAGGGATTTATTCAACAAATTACGCACCTGAAGTAAGATTTTTCCTATGCCAGAAGAAATTTTGTCTGCAGACCGAAGGTGACTCTAAGCAGGATAAAGCAGTGCGACTTTATGACGTTTTGTGGGATTTCCCATCGAAATTCAGCCATGTTGCCGGAAAAAAGCTTTGACTGTCTGAGCGATAGCGAGTTTCAAAGCTTCCGGCTTGCAGGCTGAATAAGATGAAATGGAAATCGCAAAATGGAAGAGGGCGCACAATTATCCTGCTAGAGTCACTATTTGGAAAAGTATTTGGGAATATGGAATTAAAAAATGGTATAATTACACTAGTTGAATTTTTACTGCATCTGACAAACAGCAAATTTCAAATAGATAGTGCAAATGAGGAGGGACAATGGTGCAAAACTACGAAAAGATAGAGATACAAAAGGGTGTAAACCTAATAATAGTCAAGACAGACAAGTTCAAGACTAATCTTGTAAGCGTGTACATAAAAAGACCGCTCAACAGGGAAGAAGCGACTAAGAACGCGCTTTTGCCGTATGTGCTTAAGTGCGGCAGCAGGAATTATAAAAGCCAGGTAGAGATATCCAAAAAGCTCGACGAGCTCTACGGCTCTAACCTTGTGGCCGGAGTGGGCAAGAAGGGTGAAAAGCACATACTCAGCTTTAAGCTGGTTATGACAAACGACAGGTACATAGATGAGGCGATATTCGAGGACGGCCTCATGTTCATGAAGGACATGATATTCGATCCGCTGCTTGAGGAGGAAGCCTTCAGCAGGGGATATTTCGACGTGGAGGCGCAGAATCTGCGCGATGCCATAAGGGGAAGGGTTAACGACAAGGCCTACTACGCCGTGGAGCGCTGCGTGGAGGAGATGTGCAAGGGTGAAAACTATAGCATACATGAGGACGGATACGAGGAGGACATCGAAAAGATAACACCTCAGAACCTCTACAGTCACTACAGGGAAATTATAGGAACATCGCCAATAGACATGCTTGTTGTTGGAGACATTGACAGCGAGAGGGCGGAGGCCGCAGCAAGGAGCTTCTTTGATGGAGTGCTTGAAAAGGACAGGGAGCTCATTGAAATACCGGATGAGCAGGTCTACAACATACCTGCCGAGGTGAAGAATATAAGCGAGAGCATGGACATAACCCAGGGCAAGCTGTGCATGGGTTTTAGGACCAACATACACTACCTTGACCCCGAGTACTATCCGCTTGCAGTGTACGCCAGCGTGCTTGGCGGAGGGCCGCACTCGAAGATGTTCCTCAATATAAGGGAGAAGGAGAGCCTGTGCTATTATATATATGCATCTGTTGAAAAGTACAAGGGGCTTATGCTGATATCCTCGGGTATTGAATTCGAAAACTATGAAAAGGCGCTAGAGCTAATCAGGAAGGAGCTAGGCGACATGAGCGCCGGCAGCATCACGCAGCTTGAGATGGACAACAGCAAGAGCGCCATGACAAACTCTATAAGGTCTATGGCTGACAGTATAAACGGCCTTTCTGAGTTCTACTACGGGCAGCTGGTAAGCGGCGTATTTGAGACTCCGGAGGAGATGATCGACAAGATTTCGCGCGTAAGCGTGGAGGATGTCGTGAAGGCTTCTGAAAAGATCAAAATGGATACAATATTTTTCCTGAAAAATTAGGGAGGCGATTTCTTGAACAGGATAGAAAACAAGGTTCTCAATGAGGAGCTTTTTTACGATAAACTGGATAATGGACTTGAGATATTCTTCATGCCCAAGAAAGGCTTTGCAAAGCAGTACGCTGTGTTCTCAACGAATTACGGCTCAAACGACCTGGAGTTCGTGCCTTTTGGCAAGAACGGCAAGATAAGGGTGAACGAGGGCATAGCCCATTTCCTCGAGCACAAGATGTTCGAGCAGGAGGATGGGAGCAACGCCTTCGACAAATTTGCGCAGCTCGGCGTCAGCGCCAACGCCTACACCAATTTCGACATGACCTCTTATCTCTTTACGTCAACCGACAACTTTTACGAGGCGCTCGAGCACCTGATACAGTACGTTCAGAGTCCGCATTTCACTGATGAGAACGTTGAAAAGGAAAAGGGGATAATAGCCCAGGAGATAAAGATGTACGACGACAATCCTGACTGGAGAGTGTATTTCAACACGCTCAAGGCGATGTACATAAACCATCCCAACAGGATAGACATAGCGGGCACTGTCGAGAGCGTATACAGGATAACAAAAGAGGAGCTCTACGACTGCTACAACACTTTCTACAGCCCTCAGAACATGGCGCTCTTCGTGGTGGGCGACCTGGAGTGGGACAGGGTTCTCGAGACCGCGAGGAGCTCTCAAAGAAGCTACGGCAGCGAGATACTCGGCATGGAGGTTGAAAGGTTCTATCCGCAGGAGCCGGAGGCTGTGGCACAAAAGAGCATACAGGAGTCGCTGTCGGTTTCGATGCCGATGTTCAACATAGGCTTCAAGGAGACCAGTGTGGGAGAACGCGGAGAGGCGCTTCTGAGAAGAGAACTGTCAACCGAGATATTGCTGGATATGCTCTACAAGAAGGGGAGCAGCTTCCATGAGGAGCTTTATCTTGGGGGGCTAATAAACGAGAGCTTCTCGTGCTCTTACACTCTTACTCCCGACCATGGCTACACCATGATAGGCGGAGAGTCAAAGGACCCGCAAAGGGTACAGGAAAAGGTCATGGAATACGCAGGCAAGTACAGGGAGAAGGGCCTTGAGCTCGAGTATTTCGAGAGGATAAAGAAAAAGAAGATAGGCAACTTCCTCAAGTATTTCGACTCACTAGAGTTCATAGCCAATAATTTCATCTCGTACCATTTCAAGGGAATTAACCTCCTTGGCTATCTGGAGACTTTAAAGAGCATAGAATTTGAGGATGTCAAAAAAAGACTCTACGACCACATACGTGAGGACAACTGCGTTCTGTCGGTTATAAACCCTAAATGAAATTGACTTGGGAAACAAGTAGAATTATAATAAAGCTAGGTTTTTACCTAGCTTTTGTGCTTTCGATTAAATGTAATTATAAAATGTGCTATAATTAGACTCGGCGAATTTACACAATACATACGGCTTCATACAATATTAACGGAATACGGAGGCGGTTTTTCAAATGGTTTTTTCAATGATAGATCCGGTAGCGTTTAAGATATATGGAATGGACATAAGATGGTACGGCATAATAATGGCCTTTGCAATACTGACAGGAATGGTGCTTGCACTTCGCGAGGCTAAGAGGCAGGGAATAGAGGAGAATACTATGCTTGATCTATTCCTGATTACGGTGCCTATGGCAATTATAGGCGCCAGGGCTTACTACGTGATATTCAACTGGAGCTACTACCAGGGTGATTTCTCAAAGATAGTCAACACCAGACTGGGCGGCATGGCAATACACGGGGCCGTCATAGCCGGAATACTTGCTGGGTATTACTTTTGCAGGAACAAGAAGCTCAATTTCTGGAAGATGGCAGACATCGCTGCGCCCAGCATAATACTCGGGCAGGCAATTGGCAGGTGGGGCAACTTCATAAACCAGGAGGCCTACGGAAGTCCTACAAGTCTTCCTTGGGCCATTACGGTGAACGGCGTGGGCGTGCACCCTACCTTCCTCTACGAATCAATATGGAATATCGGCGTTTTCATATATCTTTGGAGCATAAGGAAAAAGAAGGTATACGAGGGCGAGCTCATAATCAAATACTGCATATTCTATTCGCTCGGAAGGCTCTGGATAGAGGGCCTAAGGACCGACAGCCTGATGCTGGGACCGCTTAAGGCAGCCCAGGTACTCAGCCTTGTGCTGATAGTGGGCGGTCTGGTTGCGCACAAGTATTTCAGGGACTGGGAGCTGGACAAAGGCTGGGCAAAGAAGATAAAGAGAACTGCAAACATTTACAACAATGCTGCCGTTAGCGCTAAAAAATCAAAAAAAGGGACTAAATAACTATAATAATGAGCGGGATTTTGGGCTTTAATAAAGGGAGAGAACAATTTTGGACTTCAAACACGTATCGGTACTATTCGACGAATCTATAGATAATCTGAACATAAAGCCTGACGGAGTGTATGTGGACGGGACGCTCGGCGGTGCCGGCCATTCGCTTGAGATTGCAAAGAGGCTTTCAAAGGACGGCCTGCTTATAGGCTTTGACCAGGACAAGAACGCAATAGAGGTGGCTAAGGAAAGGCTGGCTCCCTACATGGACAGGGTCAGGATTGTCCACAGCAATTTTGAAAACATAAAGAAAGAGCTTGAAAATCTGGGCATAGACGAAATCGACGGGCTGCTGCTCGATCTGGGAGTGTCCTCGCACCAGCTCGACGAGGCGCAAAGGGGTTTTTCCTACATGCAGGACGCACCTCTCGATATGAGAATGGACAGCAGGAATCCGCTGAGCGCCTACGAGATTGTGAACACATACCCCAAGGAGGAGCTCGAGAGGGTGATTTGGGAGTATGGCGAGGAAAGATGGGCCGCAAGGATTGCCGAGTTCATAGTGGAGAAAAGGCAGGCTCACAGGATAAACACGACACTCGAGCTTGTGGATGTCATCAAGGCCGCGATACCTCAAAAGGCAAGGCAGGACGGCCCGCACCCGGCTAAAAGGACATTCCAGGCAATCAGAATAGAGGTCAACAGAGAACTCGATGTGATAAGAAAGACTATTGAAGACGCGACTTCTGTGATGAGAAAGGGCGGCAGGATATGCATAATAACCTTCCACTCGCTGGAAGATAGAATAGTAAAGGACACCTTCAAGGAGCTCGCCAAAAGCTGCGTATGCCCGGTGGAATTCCCGGTTTGCGTGTGCGGCAAGAGGCAGGAGCTCAAGATAATCACTAAAAAGCCTATAATACCAAGCGATCAGGAGATTGAAGGCAATCCAAGGTCAAGGAGCGCCAAGCTCAGGGTTGCACAGAGGGTTTAGGCGCTAAGGGGTGGTGCATTTGAGAGCAGACAAAAATAAAGCAAGTGACGGCAAGAAAATTGCCGACCTCGAAAAATACAGGCAGAGGAAAAAGCGCAGCGCCAGGGATGAAAACTCCAATGTCGACGGTGCAAGGCTCGCAAGGAACAGGAGCAAGAGAAATGCAGCACTTCTCAGGAATGGTGCTATAGCTTTCATAGCCGTGGCTGTTTTTCTGATAATGGCGAGATACTCCGTAATATCAAGGCTCAACTATGAGTCGCACTCTCTGAGCAAGCAGCTCGATGAGAAGTTGAATGAAAAAAAGGAGCTCTACTACGAGATAGAAATGAAGACAAACAGCGCCACCATCGAGAAGCAGGCGCGCGAGAAGCTGGGCATGGAATATCCTGCTGACGGACAGATTGTGTATATTGACGTTGAATAGGGCTTTGGGGGGAATACTGGTTTGGCGGATTTGAATATAAAAAACAAGAGAAGACTTTTTGCGCTTTTATCGCTCATGATGCTGGCTTTTTTAGGCTTGATAGCAAGGCTCGGCTACATACAGCTTGTCGAAGCAGACTGGCTCACAGAAAAGGCCCTTGCCCAGCAGGTCAGGGACCTGCCTGTGGAGGCGAAAAGGGGCACCATATATGACAGGAACGGCAAGGAGCTGGCGATAAGCATAACAAAATACACGGTATGGGCAAAGCCTTCCGCCATAAAGGATAAATCCGACGCTGCCAAGAGGCTCTCAAAGACCCTTGGCGTTGAGGAAAAGGAAGTCGAGTCTATGCTCAAGTCCGACAAGAAGAGCCTTGTGAGGCTTGCAAGGTGGATAGACGAAAAGCCCGCAAAGCAGATACAAAAGCTTGAAATAGGCGGTGTGTGGGTCGTTAAGGACAACAAGAGGTTCTATCCCTATGGTAATCTCGCGCCTTATGTAATAGGCCATGTGTCCACTGACAACGCAGGGCAGGCCGGCATTGAGCTTGAGTACGACAAGGAGCTTAAGGGTCTTCCGGGAAGGATAATAAGCGTAACTGACGCGTCTGGAAAGGAGATTCCCTACGACAACGGCAAGTACAACAACCCCAAGGACGGCCAGGGAGCTATACTTACAATAGACGAGGTCATACAGCACCATCTCGACAAGGCGCTTGACAAGGCTCTTGCGGAAAACCAGGCAAAGAACGTCATGGGAATAGTCATGAATCCGAAAACGGGCGAAATTCTTGCCATGTCGTCAAAGCCTGACTACGATCCGAATAATCCAAGAAATCCGATATATCCAAGGTACGAATCCCTGCTTGCCTCATACGGCGAGGACAAGTCCAAGGGCTGGTTTGACATGTGGAAGAATCCTCTTGTAAACGAAACGTATGAACCGGGTTCAACATTCAAGCCTATAACGGTTTCAGCAGCGCTGGAGGAGGGCTTTACAAAAGAAAGTGAAACCTTCTACTGCAACGGCTATGTAGAGATACTCGGAAGAAAGATAAAGTGCCACGTATATCCGCGGGGGCACGGCGTCGAGACTCTGGCGCAGGCGGTGCAGAACTCATGCAACCCTGTAATGATAGAGCTGGCTAGGCGAATGGGTACTGGCAGGCTGTATGAATACATAAAGGCTTTCGGGCTGATGTCGAAGACGGGCATAGATCTTCCAGGCGAGCAGGTGGGTGTTTTCCACAACGAGCAGAACGTTGGCCCTGTCGAGCTTGCGACTATAGCTTTTGGACAGGCGAACTCGGCAACGCCGATACAGCTTATTTCGGCAATAAGCGCCATTGCAAACGATGGTATAATGATGAAGCCACATGTTGTAAAGGAGTTTGTAGACTCAAAGGGCAACGTAATAAGCAGAGTTGAGCCTGAGCAGGTGAGAAAGGTTATATCGTCAAAGACGGCGCGCTCGATTAGAAACATAATGGAGTCTGTAGTCGTGGAGGGCGGAGCCAAAAATGCATTCATTCCAGGCTACAGAGTTGCAGGCAAGACAGGAACTGCACAGAAGGTTGTAAACGGCAGATATGAACCGGGCTTCTACTATGCGTCTTTTGTAGGCATGGCTCCGGCTGAAAATCCGGAAATAGCCGTTTTGATAATAGTTGATGAGCCGCGTGGAGCCTCGCATTTTGGAGGAACGGTAGCTGCGCCTATAGCAAAGGAAGTAATATACGATGTACTTAGATATTTGAATATAAAGCCCAACTTCTATCTGGGCGACTCGCAAAACGGCGGCATGGTGGAGGAATCGATTGTGCCTGAGGTCAGGAACATGGAGCTATCTACGGCCCTGCAGCTGCTATCGGATAATGGGCTCAACTACGTGATAGAGCCGTCCAATACGGTATTCAACCCGGACGACATGGTGCTTGATATGTTCCCGAGCCCCGGAACGAAGCTTTCGGCGGGCTCGAACGTCATACTCTACATGAAGCTTGAGCTAAGCGAGGCGGCAATGGCAGGCGGAAAATCCGTTGTTGTGATGCCAGACCTTACAGGCAAGACAATAAAGGAAGTGACCAACATACTCCAGGGTATGGGTCTCAAGCTCAAGGCTACGGGCAGCGGCACGGCCGTGAGCCAGGAGCCAAAGCCCAACATGCCGGCTGAGCCGGGCATGGCTGTTAGCGTGGAGTTCAAATCAAACTGATGAGTAAGGCAATGCATGCGCATGTATGCATTGCCTTTTTGAAGGTTTATATTGGCAAAATAATGCGGAGGTGTTCATATGAAGCTAAGCGAGATGCTCTCAGGAGCCCAGATGGTAAGTGTCAGCGGAGATTTTGAAACTGAAATAGGCAGCATTACATACGATTCGAGAAAGGCGGGAAGCGGCAGTCTTTTCATATGCATAAAGGGGTTCGCCTCCGACGGGCACGACTATGCAAAAAGCGCGTACGAATCCGGCTGCAGGGCTTTCCTGGCGGAAAGGGAGCTCGGACTCGAGGATGCGTGCGTTGTAGTAGTAGATGACACCAGAAGGGAAATGGCAAGGGCAGCCGCCAATTTTTACGGCAATCCTTCAAGCGCGCTAGGTCTTGTAGGTGTGACGGGCACTAACGGCAAGACAACAACGACATATCTTATAAAGTCGGCGCTGGACTACCTGGGTAGCAAGTGTGGTCTTATAGGCACAATAAGGACATACACAGGCAGGGTGGACGCCGAGTCTGAAAGGACAACACCCGAGAGCGTGGAGCTTCAAAGCTATTTCAGAGACATGCTCGATTGCGGTATAGAGAGCTGCGCCATGGAGGTGTCTTCACATTCCCTTGAGCTTCACAGGGTCGACTTTTGCGACTTCAAGTATTCGGTGTTCACTAATCTGACGCAGGACCATCTTGATTTCCACGAGGACCTTGAAAGTTACATGAAGGCCAAAGAAAAGCTGTTCTTCATGACATCGAAGGCAAACATAATCAATGTGGACGACATGCACGGCAAAGAGCTGCATGACAGGCTCAAAGTCTTGGACACGGCTTGCATCAGCTATGGCATAAATGAAGAGGCAGATATCAGGGCCATGGACATAAGCATGGACGCAACGGGAACTAGCTACACCATGGTCACTCCGGATTTTGAGTGCCGCATCGAGGTGGCGATTCCGGGAGAATTCACTGTTTACAACACTCTGGCGGCGGCAACGGTGCTGTACCTTATGGGCATAGGAAAGGATGAGATATCTTCAGCAATAGGCAGCTGCAGCGGTGTTCCAGGAAGGTTTGAAAGCATAGTGGGTCCAAGCGGAGTCACAGTGATAGTAGACTACGCACATACGCCGGACGCGCTCGAGAATATACTAGAGACTGCCAAAGGGTTTGCTAAGGGCAGGGTTATAACGGTTGTAGGCTGCGGAGGCGACAGGGACAAGACGAAAAGGCCGATAATGGGTGGAATAAGCCAGAGGCTGAGCGATATGACAGTCATAACATCAGACAATCCAAGAACCGAGGATCCTCGTAAGATAATTGAGGACATAGTGGCGGGGCTTGACAAGCAAAAAGGCGGCTATACAGTAGTCGAGGACAGAAAAGAGGCCATAGAAGCGGCAATAAGTATGGCGGAGCCTCAGGATATAGTAATAATAGCCGGCAAGGGCCACGAGGACTATCAGATAATCGGCAAGCAGAAGATTCATTTTGACGACAGGGAAATTGCAAGAGCTTATCTTGAGGAGGTCAAGTAGGTATGGAGGATGTAACCTTTAATGAGGCGGCCGCGTGGTGCAAAGGGACTGTTGCGGCAGGTGATTCTCAGGCTATGCTGGGCGGGATTTCAATAGACACAAGAAAGATTTCGCCGGATGAAACTTATGTTGCAATAGTAGGCGAGAGGCTTGACGGGCACGATTTCATAGGGGCGGCATGCGAAAAGGGTGCAAGCAAGTTTATAGTGGAGCCGGAAAGGGTTGCCGACAAGTCATTCTATGCAGGCAGCACTGTGCTCGAGGTTGAGGATACTACTAGGGCCCTTGGCGATATTGCAAGAGGCTATAGGGACAGGTTCGACATACCCTACATCGGAGTGACCGGCAGCTGCGGCAAGACATCCACTAGGAACATGGTATGGAGCGTGCTCTCGCAAAAGCTCATTACGCATAAAAACAGCGGCAATTTCAACAATCACATAGGCCTTCCGCTGACCATGTTCGAGCTGAGTTCAAGACACCAGGCGGCAGTGCTTGAGATGGGCATGTCCGGTTTTGGAGAGATCGAGTACCTGGCTTCGATAGTCAGGCCAAGTATTGCTGTGATAACAAACGTCGGCTATTCCCACATTGAAAACCTGGGATCCAAGGAAAACATAATGAAGGCGAAGCTTGAGATAACCTCCTATTTCGACGAGACGTGTACGCTGATTGTCAACGGTGATGACGAGCATCTTAAAAGGCTAATGCCTGAAGGCTACAAGCTGATTAAATTCGGATTTGAGCCGGGAAACGACATTGCATGCACAGGAGTGAGCGAACAGGGCAAAAATCTTGAATTTCATGTAAATTGGAATGGAAACGAAGAGAAGTTTACCATACCTTCCAAGGGCATGCATAACGTATACAATGCGATGGCTGCGATGGCTGTGGGCGTTGAATGCGGACTCAGCCTTGACGAGATAAGATGCGGATTGCTGCAGTTTGAGAACGAAAAAATGAGATTGGATATAGTGGAAAAAAGCTTTATAATAGTTAATGATGCATACAACGCAAACCCTGATTCAATGAAGGCGGCGATAGATTTTCTGGCCGGATATGAGGGTAAAAGAAAGATAGCTGTGCTTGCTGACATGCTTGAAATGGGCGAATTTTCAAGAGAAGGCCATGAGATAGTGGGAGAATATGCAGCAGGCAGGGTGGATTTGCTTGTGAGCGTAGGCGGTGCGGCGGCATATATTTCCAGCAGGGCCAGAGAATGCGGCCTTGCGAATGCACTGCATTTTGATGATAGGCAGAGCGCCATGGAATATCTCGACGGAGTAGTCAAGCCGGGCGACGTGGTGCTTGTCAAGGGATCAAGAAGTATGAAGATGGAGGAGATAGCAAATCATCTCCAAGAAGGGAGCATTTAATAATGGTTGGTTTTCAAAAGCTGATGCTGATAGCACTGGCATCGCTGGCAGTCACGGTTATAACAGGCCCTATGTTCATTCCGATGCTAAGAAGGCTCAAGTTCGGACAGACCGTAAGGGACGACGGGCCTCAGAGCCATCTGGCAAAGAATGGTACGCCTACAATGGGCGGAATAATAATGGTGGCGGGAATATTGGGGGCATCTCTGCTTTCGGGCGAGCTTGACGCCAACATGGTCATGGCGCTTGTTTCAATAGTAGGTTTTGGACTCATAGGTTTTATAGACGATTATATAAAGGTGGTTCTCAAAAGGTCGCTCGGCCTTAGGGCTTACCAAAAGCTGATTGGCCAGTTTGCTCTGGCGCTTGTACTTGTGTTCTACCAGTACAGCGTTGCCGACTCGGGCAGCAGCATATTCGTGCCGTTCATGGACGGCTACAGGCTCGACCTTGGGATGTTCTACATTCCCTTCACGGTGCTTGTTATAGTTGCCACGGTCAACAGCGTCAACCTCACCGATGGGCTTGACGGTCTGGCTTCAGGGGTTACTCTCGTAATCTCGGTATTCTTCACTGCGGTGGCTTCGCTGCTTGGCTATACTTCTGTTGCCATAGTGTGTGCAGCCGTATTTGGGGCATGTCTGGGTTTTCTGAGGTTCAATGCGTATCCTGCTAAGGTGTTCATGGGAGACACGGGCTCAATGGCACTTGGCGGAGCGGTAGCGGCAGCGGCAGTTCTCATGAACATTTCGCTTATAATACCGATTGCAGGAGGCATATATTTTGCTGAGTCGCTTTCGGTTATAATACAGGTTGTATCGTACAAGCTCACTGGCAAGAGGGTGTTTCGCATGAGCCCAATACACCACCACTTCGAGCTTGTGGGATGGCATGAGACAAAGGTGGTAAGCGTATTTTGGATTGCAAGCCTTGTGCTTGGCATACTCGCATTTTTGGCTTTCATATAGGCCTATATAATATAAAGACAAACTAACAGTTGGAAGGTGGACGAAAATGGATTTACATGGCAAAAAAGTGCTTCTTGTGGGGCTGGCAAAGACGGGCATAGCTACTATCAAGTTCCTGCACTCCAAGGGGGCACTGCTCACGGTAAACGACATAAAAGGCAAGGAAGAGCTCCCGGAAGTGCTGGGCGAACTTGAAGGACTAGGCATAGAGTTCATACTGGGCTCACATCCGCAAAACATTGATAGCTACGAGCTTGCAGTTATATCTCCGGGAGTGCCGCTTGACATTCCTTTTATAGTGGAGCTCAAGGAAAGAAAAGTTGCGGTTATAAGCGAGATAGAGCTCTCATACAGGTATGCCAGGGCTCCTTTCGTGGGCATAACGGGCACTAACGGGAAGACTACTACGACAAGCCTTGTAGGCGAGATATTCAAGCTCTCAAGCTACAACACATTTGTTGTGGGCAACATAGGCACTCCTGTAGTCGACGTTGTAGACAAGGCCGATGAGAACTCGGTGCTTGTCACTGAGCTCAGCAGCTTCCAGCTTGAATCCATAGAGACTTTCAAGCCAAGAGTAAGCGCCATACTCAACATAACTCCGGACCACCTCAACAGGCACAAGACTATGGGAAACTACATAGCAGCCAAGGCCAGGATATTCGAGAACCAGGACGATAATGACTATACGGTCCTAAACTACGATTGCGAACAGACGAGAAGCCTTGCAGGCCTTTGCAAATCAAATGTAGTATTCTTCAGCAGGAAGGAAAAGCTGGAGCGCGGAGTGTTTGTGGACGGCGGCAAGATAGTAGTTAAGACAGAGCAAGGCGCCGTAAGCCTTATGGACGCTTCGGAGCTTAAAATACCGGGGCCTCACAACCTTGAAAACGCCCTGGCTGCAGTGGCTATAGCGGCTTCGATGAAGCTGCCGTTTGAACTGATAGCCTCTGCCCTGAGAAGCTTTGAAGGCGTCGAGCACAGGCTGGAGTTTGTCAGGAGCCTTGATGGCATAGATTTCATAAACGATTCGAAGGGGACTAACCCCGACGCCTCAATAAAGGCAATACAGTCCTTTGAAAGACCGCTTATACTTATTGCAGGCGGAATGGACAAGGGCGGCGAATTCGATGATTTTGTGGCGGAGTTTGGCGGCAAGGTAAAAGGCCTGGTGCTGCTTGGAGAGACGGCCCAAAAGCTGGAGGATACGGCAGCCAGATTTGGATTCAAACAGACCTACAGAGTTGAAAACATGGAACAGGCCGTAAAGAAGGCCTTCGCTCTTGCTCAGCAGGGTGACATAGTCCTGCTCTCGCCTGCGTGTGCCAGCTGGGACATGTATCCTAGCTACGAGGTAAGGGGAAGAGATTTTAAGGAAAATGTGATGAGGCTTTAGGCTTTTGGGGGGACATATTATGACAAGGACAAGAAAGCAGGTAAAGGAGACGCGGAAGCCTGTAAAAATCAAGGGGTTCGACAAGTATATATTCTTAGCGACGCTTCTGCTGGTGGCCATTGGGATTGTAATGGTTTTCAGCGCAAGCTATGTCAACGCATCGCAAAGATATGGAGATCCTTACCATTTCCTGAAAAAGAATATTTTCTTTGCAGTCCTAGGAACTATTGTCATGATTTTTATGTCCTTTTTCAGCTACAAGAAGATAGAGAAGCTACGCTGGACGATTGCTGGTACAGCTGCGGTTCTGCTGGTAATAGTGCTCACTCCCCTTGGAACAAGTTTTAATGGAGCCCAGAGGTGGATATTAATAGGTCCGCTTACAATAATGCCCTCGGAGATAGCAAAATTCGCCTCAATAATACTCATAGCCAAATATATTAAGCCAAAGCTTATACAAAAGTCACTGCTTGGGGCGCTGAATCCCATTATGATAGCCGGTTTTTTCTTTGCGATGATAGTGCTTCAGCCAAACCTTTCTACAGCGGGAAGCATAATAATCACGTCTGTGTGCATGCTTTTTGCGGCGGGACTGCAGTTTAAGTATGTTATAGGCACCGTGGCTGCGGGACTTTCAGCGGGTGGACTACTGGCATTCATAAGCCCCTATAGATGGAAGAGGGTCACCTCATTCATGGATCCCTTCAAGGACGAACTCGGGAACGGCTACCAGGTAATACAGTCGCTTTATGCGTTGGGAACCGGGGGGCTTTTCGGGCTTGGACTTGGAAGGAGCAATGAAAAGTTCCTATACATACCTGAGCCGCAAAACGACTTCATATTCGCAATAATAGGCGAAGAGCTGGGCTACATAGGCTGCATAATAATCTTGATGGTGTACGTATTCCTCATATACCGCTGCATAAAGGTGGCCATGAACGCGCCTGACTTTTTCTCGTGCATGCTGGTTACAGGTATTGCATCCCAGATAGGGGTGCAGGTGCTGCTCAACGTTGCAGTTGTAACATCATCAATGCCTCCGACGGGAATACCCCTGCCGTTTATAAGCTATGGGGGAACATCCCTGGTGATACTAATGGCGGCTGTGGGCATGGTGCTGAACGTATCCAGGTATTCAAGGGCAAATGAAGCAAAAACCAGGCAGGATAAGCAAGATGGAATAGGAGCTGAATAGTATGAAGGCAGTTATTTCTGGAGGGGGAACGGGTGGCCACATATACCCGGCGCTTTCAATAGCTGAAAAGATAATGGAAAATGAAAATGACAGCAGAATTTTATATATAGGAACAAAGGAAGGCCTTGAAAGCAGGATAGTGCCCGAGAAGGGATATGAATTCAAGACTGTGCAGGTCAGGGGATTCCAAAGAAAGCTTTCGGTTGAAAATGCAAAGCGAGTGGCCCTGTTTATGAAGGGGCTCGCGCAGTCGCTTGCCATTATAAAAAGAAACAAGCCGGACGTTGTGATAGGCACGGGCGGATATGTCTGCGGACCGGTAGTGCTGGCGGGAGCGCTGCTTGGGATACCAACGCTCATACATGAGCAGAACGCATTTCCAGGCATAACAAACAAATTCCTCTCGAGGTTTGCCGACAGGGTGCTGATAAGCTTTGACGATTCGAGAAGATTCTTTACAAAGAGCAAGAGCGTGGTGCTGACCGGCAATCCCGTCAGGGGCGAGATAACCAGCGCCAGCATGGCGCAGGCAAGGGAAAGGCTGGGCATACCCGAAGGCAAGAAGATGGTGCTTTCTGTAGGCGGCAGCGGTGGTTCGGGTACTATAAACGCCGCAATGAAGAGTGTGATTCCCGCACTTGCAGCAGAGGACTATGCTTTCGTACACGCCACAGGAAGGCTTCACTATGACGAGTTCATGGAAGGGCTGCGCGGCATCGAGCTTAAAGGCTATCAAGTGGTGACTGACTATATAGATAATATGTCGGATATACTCGCAGCGAGCGATCTGGTAATATGCAGTGCGGGGGCAATAACAATATCTGAAATCACATGCCTTGGAAAGCCTTCGATTGTAATACCAAAGGCTTACACGGCCGAGAATCACCAGGAGTACAACGCCAGGAGCGTAAAAAATTCAGGGGCTGGCGAAATGATACTCGAGAAGGACCTAAACGGCGATACCCTGTTAGAGGCTGTGTTCAGCATACTTAGCGACGAAAAGCTGCTTGAGAGCATGAGCCAAAACAGTATCCGGATTTCGAATCCGCATGCGTCTGACACCATATACGAGCAAATTAAAAGCTTAATGGCAGAAAAAAAGGGTATAAAAAACAAGTAGTGTTTTGGGCTGCAGGGCTACCAGACGGCATGTTTACATTTGCGAAGGGTGAAACAATTGAGAAAAAATATTATTATGACAGCACTTGTGATACTCGTAGTTGCGGTTTCGTCGTTTTACACCGCTATAATGTTCGGGTATTTCAACGTCAAGGACATCGAGGTAAACGGAATCATAAAGCTGAATAAGGGCGAGCTTTTAAAAGCCTCAGGAATAGCCAAGGGCGGCAACATTTTTCTGTATGATTTGTCGGAAATTGAAAAGGCTCTGCAGGGAAATCCTTATGTAAAAAATGTCAAAGCTAAAAGGGAGTTCCCGGACAAGCTGACAATAGACGTAATGGAAAGAATGGAATTATTTTGTATACCGTATATGGGCTCCTATGTTATCATAGATGAAGAGGGGAATGTACTGAGAGTGGAAAATGATATCAACAATCTCGACAGGCCGATACTCTCCGGAATTGAAATGGAAAATTTCAAGATAGGCAACAAGATAAAGCTTGGGAAAAAGGACGTAATGCCTAAGCTGTTAGAGCTGCTCAATACCTGTTCTGGCAGCAATATACTAGAGAATATTTCTGAAATTGGGATAGACAAAAAAGGGGATATACGCCTTTATACTATGACTGGAGTGGTAGTGCTGCTTGGAGATGCGCAGAAGCTGGACTACAAGATTCCGCTGCTTAGGGCCATACTGATTGACCTTTACAAGAAGAATATAAATTATGGCGTTATAGATATGAGGTATAACGGATATCCCGTGTATAAACAGACCCTGGATGGTGAATGATTTGAAAAATGGTAGGATTGCAATACTGCTTCTTAGCCTTGTGCTTGGGATCATGATGACAATACAGATCAAGACAGCTGAAACCTCAACAGGCGGAGTTGTGTCCTCGCAAAAGGCAAGGCAGCTTTCTGCCGAGCTCAAGCGGCTCAAGGACAAGCGCGAGAACCTGCAGGAGGAACTGGGCATACTAGAGAACAAGATAAAGGCGTATGAAGAATCGCAGGCGAGCAGCAGCACTGTGACTAAGAATCTCAAGGAAGATATACAAAGATATGAAATACTAGCGGGCTATACTGATGTCGTGGGCCCCGGAATCGAAGTGATTATAGATGCTTCGCAGCCGGGACAGGACGAGCAGATGCTCACATACAACTATGAAATGCTGCTTTCACTCATCAACAAGCTCAACGCAGCAGGAGCTGAAGCTATAGCAGTAAACGACGAAAGGATAGTAGCCAGCACCGAGATACACCTTTCGGCAGATGCGGGTGACAACATCGTAATAAATGACAAGCCTGTAAAGGCTCCTTATTACATCAAGGCAATAGGCAACGCCGATACGCTGGAGGCTGCGCTTAACATGAGATACGGTATAGTGTGGGAGATAAGGCAGTATACGGGCCTCAAGGTGGACGTCAAAAAGGCGGATGTTGTTGAAATTTTACGTTACGGAAACAAAATAGAGTTCAAGTATGCGCAACCTGTGAGCTAGAACTGTGGGTGACAAAATGAAAAAGGTTAACATGGAAACCATACTGCTTGTGGCAGTAATGTTTGTATTTGGTATTTCCATATCAATACAGATTAAAAGCTCTGATCCAAACAATCTGTTTGTTACATTGAACAGTATAAGAGAGCTTGGATACCAGATAGATTCGGCTGAAATCGAAGTAAAAAAACTGGAGGATCTGGTTCTTGAGAGGAAAAAGGATATAGTTAAGTATGAAGGGGCAATAGGAAGCAACGGCGAGGCTATTGAAAGCCTGATTAAGGAAGAACATGACAAGCTCAAGCTCGTATCGGGCATGCAGGATGTCATGGGACCGGGCATAATAGTCAGCCTCAAGGATGGCGAACGCGAGCTTGAGGACGGCGAAGATCCCAACGATATACTCGTGCATGACAGGGACGTACTTGAGATAGTCAATGACCTTAAGGTGGCAGGAGCGGAGGCCATATCAATAAATGGCGAGAGGGTTATCAGCACCTCGGAGATTAAGTGTGCCGGACCCACAATAACAATAAACGGCTCGACATACGGCCAGCCTTTTGTAATAAAGGCTATAGGAGATCCGAAACATCTTGAAGCCTCTATGCTTGCTCCAGAGTCATATGCTTACATACTCAAAGAGGTGTGGGGCATAGATGTTAAAATTGCCGTAGCTGATGAAATGAAGATAGAAAAATACAGCGGCGAACTGTACTTTAGATATGTAAAAGAAGGTGAATAATTTGATTGCAGCAATAATCGGTTTGGTGCTGGGAATACTCATAGGATTCTATATTCCGTTTACCTACCCGGACAGCTATACACTGTATATATCGGTAGGAATACTGGCTTCGCTCGACTCCGTATTTGGGGCCATAAGGGCGAGCCTTGAGGGCAAATACAACAATTCGATTTTCATAACGGGCTTTTTTACTAATGCTATACTTGCCGGATTTCTGGCCTACCTGGGCGATAAGCTCGGAGTGCCGCTTTACTATGCGCCTATTATAGTTTTCGGAGGAAGGCTGTTCGACAACTTTGCAGTGATAAGGCGTGTGCTTCTTGGCAAAATGATGGATAAAAAAAAGACAAGTTAATATTTGGGGGTTGTATTAATATCATGCAAGAGAGTAAAATAAACATATAATATTTAGCTTTGTTCAATACATACAGCGAGGAGGATAATCAATGATACAATTTGATATGGGGATGGATGAATTCGCTCAAATAAAGGTCATTGGCGTTGGTGGCGGTGGAAACAACGCAGTAAACAGGATGATAGAGGGCAACGTCAAAGGGATTGAATTCATAGCAATAAATACAGACAAACAGGCACTGTTTACATCAAAAGCCGAGCAAAAAATACAAATCGGCGAGAAACTGACAAGAGGGCTGGGTGCCGGAGCTGATCCCGATATTGGAAGAAAGGCAGCCGAAGAGAGCAGAGAAGACATACAAAAATGCCTCGAGGGAGCCGACATGGTTTTCGTAACTGCTGGAATGGGCGGCGGCACAGGAACAGGAGCTGCACCTGTAGTTGCGAGCATAGCAAAAGAGATGGGAATCCTTACTGTTGGTGTTGTAACAAGACCATTTACTTTCGAGGGCAAAAGAAGACTCAACCATGCGCTTGGCGGAATAGATACGCTCAAGGCCAGCGTGGATACACTTATAACAATTCCAAACGACAGGCTGCTTCAGGTGGCTGAAAAAAGAACATCAATGCTGGAAGCCTTCAGGATAGCAGATGACATACTAAGACAGGGTGTACAGGGCATATCTGACCTTATAGCTGTTCCAGGGCTTGTAAACCTTGACTTTGCGGATGTTAAGACGATAATGAAGGACCAGGGACTTGCTCACATGGGCATAGGAAGAGCCAACGGCGAAGACAGGGCTGTAGAGGCTGCAAGGCAGGCAATACAGAGTCCGCTGCTTGAAACTTCAATAAAGGGAGCCAAAGGAGTGCTTCTGAACATTACAGGAGGTCCGGACCTTGGACTTTACGATGTCAACGAAGCTGCATCGCTAGTACAGGAATCAGCCGACGAGGATGCAAACATCATATTTGGAGCAGTAATAGATGAGAACCTCAAGGACGAGATAAAGATAACTGTAATTGCAACAGGTTTTGAGCTAAAGGAAAAACAAAAATCTGACGAGTTAAGTGAGCAGGAGGCTTCATCGAGCGAGATTGAAGAGCTTGCAGACACAGAAGACGGAAGCTTCAGCATACCAACTTTTTTAAGAAGAAGAAGATAATTTTATCTTCTTTTTTTTTACAATTATGACCTGTGTGGTACAATAGAACATAAGATGGCTCTATAGACTAATAATATAGAATAATATAGCGGGAGGGAATGTATGAGGTGTCCTTATTGCGGTTATATGCAATCGAAGGTCATAGATTCGAGGCCTACGGACGAAGGCAACTCCATCAGGAGAAGAAGGGAATGTGAAAGTTGCAAAAAACGCTTCACGACATATGAAAAGATAGAGGATGTCACCATAATGGTTATAAAAAAGGACGGCACAAGGGAGCTGTTTGACAGGGACAAGATTATAAAGGGTATACTCCGCGCATGCGAGAAAAGGCCCGTGGCTCTGGCGGATGTGGAAAGGGCGGTTGCCGACATAGAAAGCTCCATAAGCTCAAGCGGCGCGAGCGAGGTTGTAAGCACAAAGGTAGGCGAGCTTGTAATGGAAAAGCTCAAGGAGCTCGACGAGATTGCGTACGTGAGATTTGCATCGGTATACAGGCAGTTTAAGGATGTTAACTCCTTTCTAGAGGAGCTTGAAAAAATTCTGGGCGAAAAAAGGTGATGGCTGTGAACTATCTTGAAAAGCTGGGCATGGAATTTGGCGGGGGAATTGCAGCTTATTTTACTGATTCAAGCGTTGACATGAAAAATCAAGACGACGTAAATATGTTTTTCAGGGAATATAATCTTAACAGGGACAGGCTGACATACAGCACCCAGGTTCACGGCACGAAAATAAGACTGATAGAAGAAGGCGATGTCGGCGTAGTCGAGGAGGCAGACGCCATTATCACATCCTTGTCGGACACTCCAATAATGATATTTGTTGCGGACTGCGTGCCGATAGCCGCCATAGACGAAAAAAAAGGTGTGTTGGGTCTTGCGCACTGCGGATGGAAGGGGACATACGGCAGGCTTGCGGCTAAGCTTGTAGAGTCTATGGCAGATAACTATGGCTGCGACAAGACTGACATAAAATGCATAATAGGGCCCTCGATAGGCCCCTGCTGCTACGAGGTCAACCGGGAGCTCGCAGACAAATTTAACCTGGAGTTTACGAATATTCCCTCACATTTGTATATAATAAGGGAAGGAAGATATTATCTTGACCTTTGGGGGATAAACGAGGAGACGCTTGCAGCCTGCGGCATAAATCGTGCAAACATAAGGCGTCTTGACGTGTGCACCTATTGTGGTGCTGACAAGCTTCATTCATACAGGCGCGACAATGCCACTTCAAAGAGGCTGGCTTTCATACTAAACAAAAGTAGTTTGGGGGAGATTTGATGAACAAGAGGGTTCTTGTTATAGATGACGAGGAAAATATTGTCGAGCTTATCAGATTCAATCTTGAGCTCAACGAAATGGATGTTGAGGTTGAGTACGACGGCCTGGAAGGCTATCTGAAGGCAAAGGAGATGAAGCCTGACCTTGTCCTTCTGGATCTGATGCTTCCGGGCATAAACGGTCTTGAGGTGTGCAAAAGAATAAGGTCCGACAAGGAGATTGGCGGTACGCCCATTATAATGCTTACGGCCAAGGATATGGAGGACGACAAGATAAAGGGGCTTGATGTAGGTGCGGACGATTACATCACAAAGCCTTTTAGCATAAAAGAGCTTATAGCAAGACTCAACGCTGTGATGAGGAGATATGAGCAGGGAAAGGAAAAAAAGGACGAGGTATTAGAGCTAGGAGAGATCAAGATAGACCTTAGAAACTACGAGGTATACAAGAATGGCAGCAAGATAGAGCTGACTCTCAAGGAGTTCGAGCTTCTAAAGCTGCTTGCCCAAAAAAGAGGAGAAGTGCTCTCAAGGAACTTCCTTCTGGATAAGATATGGGGATATGAATACTTCGGCGAAACCAGGACTGTTGATGTCCACATAAGGCACTTGAGGAAAAAGATTGAAGACAATGACAAGAAGCCTAAATACATTGAAACTGTAAGAGGGGTGGGATACAAATTCAAATGAATGACAAGCTCAACATCATAACAATAGATGACATGTACATTATTGTAATATTCCTTGTGATATGTCTTAGCGTCACACTCAGATATCTGCTGGTTCTGAGGTCATACCTGAAGTCCATAATGCTGGCCGCCGACAGCGTCAGCAAGGGCGATTTTTCGGTCGAAATAAAAAAGGACATGACAGGAGATTTGGGAAAGCTTGTACACAATTTCAATTACATGGTTAAAAAAATAAAGCACAACATAATTGAGCTCGAAGACAATAATGTTAAGCTGCAGTCCATTCTCAAGAGCACATCAAACGGAATAATAGCAGTAGATAACAGAGAAAACGTAATGCTCATGAATCAAAGCGCCAAGGAGATTCTAAGGTACGGCAAGGATGAGACTGAGGACAAGGTGCTGGATTTCATAGTGCGCGACAAATATATGCTTTCAGTTATGAAGAACCTCATTTCAAAAAGGGAAAGTGCCATGCAGGCCATTGAGGATGACGGCGGTCACTTCCTGAATATACGGGTCGATCCGATAATAATAGAGGATAAGGCCGACACGGCGATAGGAACAATAATCAACATAGAAGACATTACCGAGAGAAAACGGCTTGAAATGGTGAGGTCGGATTTTGTGGCGAATGTAACGCATGAGCTCAAAACACCCCTCACTTCTATAAGCGGTTTTGTCGAGACACTCAAGGGATACGACGACATCAAGCCTGAGGCCAGAAACAGATTTCTTGAGATAATAGAGATAGAAACAAACAGGCTCAGAAACCTCATAGACGACATACTCACCCTCTCCTTCATTGAAAGCAACGAGAATAAAAACAACACAAATCTCAAGGACATAAACCTTTGGGAGGTCTATGAAGAGGTATGCGAGATAATCGCATCGCTTGCTGAAAAAAAGAACATCAAAATAAGCAACTATTTCGAAAAGAAGGACATAGTTATACCGTCCAACCGGGATTACATAAAGCAGATGTTTCTCAATCTTATCGAGAATGCTGTCAAATACACTCCGGAGGACGGCAGCATTTTTGTGTCTGTTGTGGAGAGAAAGAATTCAATTGAAATAAGAGTGAAAGATACAGGGATAGGCATACCAATGCAGGATATTCCAAGGATATTTGAAAGATTCTACAGAGTCGAGAAGGCCAGGAGCAGAAAAATCGGAGGCACCGGTCTTGGACTGGCTATAGTAAAGCATATAGTCCTTTCGCTCAATGGAACCATAAGGGTGGAAAGCGAAATAAACAAGGGCAGCGAATTCATAATAGAAGTACCAAGGCTGCAGCGATAGGCTGCAGCCTTAGTCTATTTTTGGGAGTGCTCCTGTATGAGGCCGTCCTTGAGCTCCCAAAGCTTTCTCGAGAGGCTCACGTAATACTGGTGCGGGTTCTCGAATCTTTTAAGCTCCGGCCACAGCGTTTCGGCCATTGATGCCGCGTATTCCCTGATTTGGTCCATTGATGGCAGGCTATACACCAGCTTGCCCTTGTCAAATATTTGAACAAGCAGCTCCTTTGTATGGAAGTTTTCCAGGATGCTTTTCTTCCATGGGAAGAGGGGGTCGAATATCTCATAGGGCTCCGATGAGTCTATTGTTTCGTCAAACAGGGTTATCACATCGGCAAGAGCTTTGTTGGATTCGTTTGAATACAGCCTGTAAACTTTCTTGAAACCGGGATTCGTTATCTTCTCTATGTTGTTGCTGACCTTTATCCTGGGAAGTAGATGGTTGTCCTTTTCCACAGCGCACAGCTTGTAGACGCCTCCGAAAACAGGGTCGGATTTAGCGGTTATGAGCCTTTCGCCCACACCGAAGGAGTCGATGGGCGAATCCTGAAGTATTAGCTCGCGGATTATGTCCTCGTCAAGAGAACTAGACACCATTATCTTGCAGTCGGCAAAGCCGGCTTCGTCAAGGGCTTTGCGGGCCTGCTTTGAAAGGTACGAAAGGTCGCCGCTGTCAATTCTAACGCCCTTTAGTCTGCAGCCCTTTGGCAGGAGTTCTTCTCGGGCAGCTTTTATTGCATTGGGAATGCCTGATTTCATGACGTTGTAGGTGTCTACGAGCAGGACGCAGCTTTTAGGATATATCCTGGCGTAGGCTTTGAAAGCTTCGAGCTCAGAGTCGAACAGCTGCACCCAGCTGTGTGCCATAGTGCCGGCAGAGGGTATTCCGAACTTCTGGTCGGCAAGAGTGCAGGATGTTGCGACGGCGCCGCCTATGAAAGCGGCACGTGCTCCGTAGAGCGAAGCGTCGCTTCCGTGGGCTCGCCTGGAGCCGAATTCAATGACAGCCCTACCTGACGCGGCTCTTACAATTCGGTTTGTTTTAGTGGCAATAAGGCTCTGATGGTTTATTATGAGGAGCAGCATGGTTTCTATGAATTGCGCCTGTATGACAGGCCCTCTAACGCTCACAAGAGGCTCGTGCGGGAACACGGGGGTGCCTTCAGGTACTGCCCACACGTCGCATTTGAATTCGAAATTCCGCAGATAGTCGAGAAAGCTTTCGGAAAAAATAGCTTTGGACCTTAAAAAATCTATGTCGTCTTCGTTGAATCTCAAATTCTGGAGATATTCAACAAGCTGCTGCAGTCCTGCGGCTATCACGAAGCCTCCGTTGTCGGGGATTTTTCTGAAAAACATGTCAAAATAAGCTGTCTGCTCGTCCATGCCGTTCTCGAAATAGCCGTTTGCCATTGTCAGCTCATAAAAATCAGAAAGCATCGAAAGATGCCTTAAGCCAAAGTCGTCTCTATCCATATTCCACCTCGCATGTTGTTGTATATTATATAGAATTACCATATTACGGTGGGCATAAACAAAAAGAAATTATACGGCGGTAGTCTCTGAATGAAATGATGTGGGTTGAATGCCGCGGAATTGGATATAAATACAAAAAGTTTAAGAATTTCCGGGAAAATTGGCCGCAGATAATGCTGAAAATAGGGGGGCTTTATATGAAGAATAAGATATTGATTCTAGCTTTGGGGATTACGGTTTTCTTGGGAGGGTATGCAAGTGCCAATGGCATCAATGGATTCTTCAAGGGATTCCCCATAGTCAAGGTAATGGTCAACGGTAAGGAGGTAAAGAGCGACATTCCTGCAATAAACTTCAACGGCTCGACAATGCTTCCGCTGAGGGAAATGGCGGAAAATCTCAATTTTGCTGTGGAGTGGGATGATAAGACATGGACGGCAAGTGTGACAAAGCCGCAGGTGGACATGATACTTTGCGACTATTATGGAGAGGCCGAATCTCCTGAACAGGCGCTTGAGATACAGGACGACTACGGCAGGACACTGCTGATAGACAGGATAATTGGAAATCCCTTCAGCAGGTTCGAAACTGGAACCTACAGCTTCAATGCGTATATTGATGTGAGCGGGCTTGAATCAGGCAAATCGTATGTAGACAGGCTGTTAATAGTAGATTCTGAAGGAAACACAATATATACCTCGCCCCAGAATGAGCCATACCTGATGCCGCAGGGACAAAGCGGATTCCTCTACACTCTCGGAATACAGGATGTTACGTTTGCATCCACAGGAGTTTATACCATGAAATATCAGCTGAGCGTGGGTGGAGAATATATGACAGTCTACGAAAAGCTGCTGGACGTAAACTAAACTTTGGAGGATATTTATGGAACTTACACTGACAACACCTGCGCTGCTTTTTCCGGCAATATCTCTGCTGATGCTGGCGTATACGAGCAGGTTCCTTGTGCTGGCACAGCTGGTACGCGAGCTTCACTCAAAGTACAGCAGCGAATTAGAAAATGCGGATAAGAGGATATTGGCCCAGATATGTAACCTTAGAAAGAGGCTCCACATAATAAAGTATATGCAAATTTTCGGAGCCCTCAGCTTTTTCTTCTGCGTAGTATGTATGTTTTTAATTTTCATGGGTAATATAATATTCGCAGACTATGTGTTTGGACTAAGCCTAGTGCTGCTTATCCTTTCTCTCGCCTTGCTTGTAACCGAGCTTCAGATTTCGGTTAAGGCTTTGGACATACAGCTTAGTGATGTGGAGAGCGGGCAAGGCTGCAAATAAATGTGGTGGAGACGATATGAAGATTATATTTCATGACAGGGTAGACGAAGAGCTTATAAAATATGTAATTATTGCATCACGCTATGAAGGCAAATGGGTGTTTTGCAGGCACAGGGAAAGGGATACGCTTGAGATGCCTGCGGGACACAGGGAGGCGGGAGAGAGTCCGCTTGAGGCGGCCAGGCGAGAGCTTTACGAGGAAACGGGGGCCACTGATTACGACATTGAGCAAATCGGGGCATTCAGCCTGGAGGGAGACAGGAAGGTGCTCAGCATGTTTTATATGGCGAATATCAGGGAGCTTTCGCAGCTGCCTGATTACGAGATAGCTAAAATCGAGTTTGTTGAGGACCTTCCTGAAAGCTTGACTTATCCGCAGGTGCAGTCGCAGCTGTTTAAAATAGTGAAAAAAAGAATAGAATATGAGTAGAGCGATGATTGCCACCATGGAATTCAGGCACAGACACTGTAATAACGTGCATGTGTAAAGGCGAGCTACTGTGATATAATACCTCTTGAAGGTATTGCAAAGATAATGCTGCATTAAAAATGAATTTTCAGTAAGGGGGATTTTATAATGGATTTCAGATTTGCACACAACAATATCAACGTTTTTGACCTTGAAAAGAGCCTTAAGTTCTACAAGGAGGCCTTAGGGCTTGTTGAAGTCAAAAGGCACGTGCCTGAGGATGAAAGTTTCATTCTTGTATACCTTGGTGACGGCAGGACTCCTCACATGCTTGAGCTTACATGGCTAAGGGACAGAACTGAGCCATACAATCTTGGCGAAAACGAGTTCCACATAGCGTTTGAAACCGAAAACTTCGATGATGCCTACAAAAAGCACAAGGAGATGGGTTGCATCTGCTATGAGAATCAAGACATGGGCATATACTTCATAAATGATCCGGACAACTACTGGGTAGAAATACTTCCGGCAGGGAAGATTTAGATAAGAATTACATACTTACTTATGACAAAAAGCAGGGGGAATCCCCTGCTTTCTTACTTCAATTGCAGAACTATACCTTCCTCGACAACCTGCTTGCCGAAACGGATTTTTTCCAGCAGATATGGCTGCGACACCAGGCTGGAGTCTTGTGACTCTGCCGTTAGCACGAGCCAGTTTACAGAATATGCACTGCTTTTGCTGTAGCTGCTATTTTTGATTTGAATAGTGAAGTCATAGTTTTTTGTTCCTGCAGACATCTGAATCGGTTGCTGGGCAAGTAGGGTTTCGTTTCTTGCTCCGATTGCCATAATCGATATATTGACTGTAGAGGCCTTCTCTGGGTCTGCTATCAAAGTGCCCTTTACTGTGTAGCTTCCGTCCCTGTCATCTAGTAGAGGCATTGCTATATTGCCGTAGTACATATCGTATACGGGAGAATAATCCTTGACTGGATTGTCCAATATGTTCAACTGCTCGAAATGCCTATTCCTAAGGGGTTCAAGGCTTGAGACGCTGTTGTTCTGGATGCTAAGGATTTTCAGCGCTGGCAGCTTTTCAATTAATGAAAGGGATACAAGTTTATTTTTGTCTGCGCTGAACTCCTCAAGCAAAGGAGTATTAGCCAAAGGCGCAAGCGAATACACGGAGTTACTTGATATGTTTAGTTTCTTGAGGGATTTCAGGTTCGAAAGCCCGTCAATGCTAGACAGCTGATTATATGACATATCAAGTTCCTCAAGGCTTGGAAAAATCTTTGGGCTGCCTATGCGCTTGATGGCATTCACACTCAAATCAAGGCTTTTGAGCTCCGGAAGATTATTGAAGCCTTCTATGGAGGATATTTGAGCGTACGGAGCAGATACGGTCTTGAGTTTTTTTAAATTCGAAAGCACCGATATGTCTGATACATCTGATTGCCCTATGTACACCTCTTCCAGTTTGGAAAGCGAAGATAGGGCTGATACATCAGAAAACGGATTGCCCATGAGCTTTAGTGTGGTCAGGTTCTTCAACGATCCAACAGGCTTAATGTCAGAAATTTTATTGTATCCAAAGTCGGCAGATTCCAGTTTTTGCAGATTGGATACAGGGGATATGTCCTGTACGCCGCAAGTTCTTATCCAAAGGTTTTTTAGCTCAGTAAGGTTGCCAATCCAGTCTATCCCATCAAAAGGTTTTCTTTCGGGGTCTATCATCCCGCCGCTTTCTATCCTTAGATTTTCTAGAGCCTTCATATTCGCAATTGTCTCTATTTTGTTGTACTTGCTGGTATAGTTGTCTGTGAGTGTGAGGTCGCGCAGCTTATCCAGTTTTCCAAGTGTTGAGAAATCCTCGTAAAGACCGCCGTCTATCTCGAGTCGCTTTAACCCCTTTAGGTTTTCAAGGAAAGATATGTCCTTGTTGTTGAAAAGGTCTATTGACAAGTCTTCGAGCAGAGGCAGCTTGCTTAGGAACCCATATGATATATTTTCGTTCGGAGTATGCAGCGAGAGCTTCTTGAGCGACGTGAGCGATTCAATCCAGTCGTATCCGGCATAATCAAACGGCATGGAGCTGAAACTAATGCTCAGTGACTCAAGCTGGCGAATATCCTTTATTGATTCGAGGCACTCTGCGAGGTTGGAGTCAATGAATATGTCAAGCTCTCTGAGGTTTGGCAGCTGTGAAAGTCCTGAAAAGTTGATGTCGCCCCTTTGTGGCCCTTGGATTACAAGTGAGAGTGATTCTAGGCCTTTGCTATTGGCAAGCTTTTGGATATCGACCGGCGAGCTGACTAACAGCTGCAGGTATTTTTCTGCGTCAATATGTACTGCGCCGTCTCTTTCTGATATCGCAAATACTTCAGAAAGGTCGGAAAGCCTTACAAGCGAATAGCCACCGGTATTGAATGAGGGCACTCCTTTTGAATTGACGTATATGGATATATCGCTTTCGTATATATTGCCGTCAGTGTACCTGGGGAGCGCTCCGCCGGCAACGGTTTTTTCGGAGTTGAAGTCAAGGGTGGTCGTCCTGGAAAAGTCGCTCCAAGACATATTGTAGCCGTATTTCTCAAGGTCTTCGATCATTATAGCCTTTTCCCCGTCAATCTCGTAAAGGGGTATTGGAACATCTTTAAAGTATGCCGCCTGCGGTGACACTGTGTAGCTCTTAGAGTCGGCAAAAGCAAGCGCAGAAAATAGCGTTACAAATAAAATGCATATGGCAAAAGCCGAAATTAAACGTTTCATTGATATACAACCTCCTTTGCAATAAGTATAGCATTTAGGTTTGATTGCAGCCATTGGTTACCAATATGTAATGCAAATGTAATGCATTTGAAATATTTTGGGGTATTAAGTAGCAGATGGCTGATTATACCGAGCAATTTATTTGGGTATAATAACATCGCACCCTGAAAATGGGCTTATGTTTTAGAACACAAAATTATAGGTGAAAGGCGTGATTTTAGACCATGGAACACAGCATAAGGACAAGCAAGGCTCAGGAGTTCGTTGATGTGACAAATATAATAAGGGAAGAGATAAGCAAAAGCGGAGTGAAAAACGGCATAGCAGTGGCATTTGTGCCCCATACTACTGCAGGCATAACTATAAATGAAAATGCTGACCCCGATGTGGTACATGACATCATATCAGCGCTAAGCAAGGCGTTTCCTGAAAACGGATCATACAGACATTTTGAGGGCAACTCACACGCGCACATAAAGGCCTCACTGACGGGCTCGTCGTGCAATCTGATAGTTGAGAATGGAAGGCTAAAGCTCGGGACGTGGCAGGGAGTATATTTCTGCGAGTTCGACGGACCAAGAAACAGAAAGATATATGTAAAGGTAATAGGGGATTAGCGCAGGCTGCATGAAGGGAAGTGAGGACAGAATGTGGTATTCCAAATCTAAGGCGGAGGTGCTTGAAGCATTTAGTGTGAGCAAGCAGGAGGGACTTTCTGCGGAGGAATCCAAAGTAAGGCTTGAAAAATACGGAAGAAACGAACTTAAGGCGAAGCCCAAAAAGAGCGTTGCAAGGATGTTTTTTGAGCAGTTACACGACATGCTCATATACGTACTGCTTGGCGCCGCGGTTATAACAATAGCCATTGGCGAGCATATCGACGCAGCCATAATACTTTCAGTTGTAGTGCTAAACGCGGTAATCGGCGTGATTCAGGAGTTCAAGGCTGAGAAGGCTATAGAGGCTCTTCAGAAAATGGCTGCTCCCAGGGCCCTGGTGAGGAGGGGCGGAGAAACAAGCGAGATTGACTCTGCTCTTGTGGTGCCGGGAGACATAGTACTCCTTGATGCGGGGAGATTCGTCCCGGCTGACATGAGGCTGCTTGAGACTGTAAACCTGCAGATAGAGGAGTCTGCCCTTACGGGCGAGTCTGTGCCGGATGACAAACGTGCCGAAGAAATATATACGGATCCGAAAACGCCCTTGGGCGACAGGACAAACATGGCCTACATGTCTACACTTGTCACATATGGCAGAGGTGAAGGTGTTGTCGTGGCAACTGCCATGGAGACGGAAATCGGCAAGATTGCCAGCATACTCGATGAAGACATTCAGGAGATGACCCCTCTTCAGCAAAGGCTTGCAGAGTTTGGCAGGGTTGTAGGATTTATGGCGATGGGCATATGCGGACTTATATTCGCAATTTCAGCATTTCAAAAAAGGGACCTCTTTGAGATGTTTCTTACGGCGATAAGCCTTGCCGTAGCAGCCATACCCGAGGGGCTTCCGGCAATAGTGGCCATAGTGCTGGCACTTGGCGTGACGAGGATGTCCAGAAAAAATGCCATAGTAAAAAAGCTGCCCGCGGTAGAAACTCTGGGCTCTGTGAACATAATATGCTCAGACAAGACGGGGACGCTCACGCAAAACAAGATGGCCGTATCAAAGCTGTTTACTCTGGGAGGCTCCAGAGATGTGCCTGCGGAGGGAGAAAATCTAGAGGCATCTGGAGACGAAATCGAGCTGATGAAGACACTTGTGCTGTGCTCAGACGCCACCTATGAAAACGGCGAGAGCACTGGGGATCCAACCGAGGTAGCCCTTGTGATTCTTGGAGAAAGGCACGGCATAGGACGAAAGCAACTTCACTCTGCTCACAAAAGAATGGGAGAAAAGCCCTTTGACTCTTCCAGGAAGCTTATGTCGACACTCAACGAGGAGACGGTTGGCTACAGAGTAAACACAAAGGGCGCAATAGACAACATACTCAAGATATCGGATTACGCCTTTGTTGGAGGGAAGGTGATTCCCTTGACGGAAGAACTAAAGGCAGAATATCTCAAGGCTGCCGAAGAGATGTCGGACATGGCTCTTAGGGTGCTTGGAGCCGCATACAAGTATGTTGAAGCTCCAATTGGCGAAGCCGATATGGAGGTCGGTCTTGTTGTCCTTGGAATGGTGGGCATGGAAGATCCTCCAAGGCTCGAGGTAAAGGCCTCAATAGCCAAAGCCAAGGGGGCAGGAATAAGCCCTGTGATGATAACAGGAGATCACAGGAACACGGCCGTGGCCATTGCAAAAGAGCTTGGGATTGCGGATTCCATTGAGCAGAGCATAACCGGAGCCGAGATAGACGAACTCTCAGACGAGGAATTCTCAGAAAAAATAAGCGGCTACAGGGTTTTTGCAAGGGTCTCGCCAGAGCACAAGGTGAGGATTGTAAATGCCTACAGGGCCAAAGGGAATATCGTTTCAATGACTGGGGACGGCGTCAATGACGCACCGTCGCTAAAATGCGCCGACATAGGCGTGGCAATGGGCATAACAGGCACGGACGTTTCAAAAGGCGCCAGCGACATGATTCTCACTGATGACAACTTCACGACAATCGTGCATGCAATAGAGGAAGGCAGGAACATATACAGCAACATAAGGCGTTCAGTCATATTCCTCCTCTCGTGCAACCTTGGGGAGGTCATAGTGGTTGTAGCATCCGTCATGTTCCTGTGGCCTGTGCCCCTCCTGCCAACGCAGATACTGTGGATCAACCTCATAACAGACACTTTTCCGGCCATAGCCCTGGGGATTGAGCCGGGAGACAGGGATGTCATGAAAAAGAAGCCAAGGGATCCTAATGAGAGTTTCTTTGCAGGAGGGCGCGGATTCAGGGCTGTGCTTGGCGGGGCGCTCATAGGGCTGCTTACGCTGGTTGCCTTTTATTTTGGTCTTGCGGAGTATGGCTACAGCCTTGGCTCAAGAGGGATATCCGAATATGCCTTGACATACGCAAGGACTATGGCGTTTGTGGTGCTTGCGGCTTCCCAGCTTTTCTATTCCCTGACTATGCGCAGCTCGACAAAATCGATACTTGAAATAGGACCATTTTCAAACAGATTTCTCATAGGTGCCATAGGCCTGGGATTGGCACTGCAGTTTGCTGTTGTATCAATACCCTTCATGACCAGTGCCTTCAAGGTGCAGATGCTTTCGCAGCGTGACTGGGTAATTGTACTCTTGCTTTCGATAACGCCGTTTGCTGCTAACGAAATCATCAAGCTTTTCATGAGAATAGGCAGGAAGGGACTATAAATGTAGAGGAGCGTTATGGCACATGGAACCTCGATTAATAAAAAAAGAACTTGAGCGTCTGGCAAAGAAAGAAAAGAAACTGATTGACAGGGATGAGAACAAATTGCTTGAAGCAAGCCTGACTCCCGTGAGAGAGGCTATAGAGCAGAAGATGCCAGAAAAGATTAAGAGTTCATTAGACATGGCCTTCTTCAAGGGTTTTGAGCTAGTTTTTGAAAAGGGAAGCGAGTATATTGAAAAAACCTATAACAGGAACAAAAAAATATCGCACTATGACAAAAACGATGCCGAATTGGAGAGAGATAAGGTAAAAAAATCAGGCAGGCGCCACATAAAAAATCTCGATAAGCAGGCTAATGTGTCGAAGCTGACGAACTCGTCAATTTCGGCGGCAGAAGGGGCGGTTTTGGGACTGTTGGGCATAGGAGTGCCTGACATACCGCTGTTCATAGCTGTGATTATGAAAACAATACATGAAATTGCCCTGAGCTATGGATTCGATTACAAAACAGATGGCGAGAAGGTTTACGTTCTTCTTTTAATCTGCGCAGCCGTTTCAAGGGGAGACTTAAAAAAAGAATATAACAACCAGATAGAGCTGCTGGAAATAAAGATTGAAGAGGATGCCGGTGCGGATATTGATTTGCAGGAGCAGATGAAAACTGCTGCCGGCGCTTTATCGGGAGCCATTTTGGTTGCGAAGTTCATTCAGGGAATCCCAATAATAGGCATTGTCGGAAGCGCGGTCAATTACTCTTTGGTCAGAAGAATAGGCGAGTTTGCGGCCATTAAATACAAAAAACGCTACCTGAGGCGAAAAAATAGATAAAATAAAAAAATCAAGGCCTCAAAAGACCTTGATTCTAGTGGTGCCAAAGGCGGGGGTCGAACTCGCACGAGTGTTACCTCAATACCTACATTTAAAAATTCAGAACAACACTAAGAACAACATTGACACCACATGTAGTGTCGCGATAAAATATAGATGTAAGGTTGAAAGGGGCGTGGTAGTATTTCTAAAAAGGAAAAGCTCTTAGCTAAAATCAAAAATAATCCCAGCGGGAAGGGAGTTGATATAGATGGTCATAAAAAAATTGGAGTATTATTTTGACGCGAAGTATCCGTACAAAATAGAGGTGCTGTCGGAAGAAGAAGGCGGCGGACTCTTAATAACCTACCCTGATTTACCAGGCTGCATGAGTGATGGAGATACACTGGAAGAAGTCCTGCAGATGGGTGAAGATGCAAGAAAAGCTTGGATTGAGACAAAGTTCGAGAAGGGCGAGGAAATCCCAGAGCCTTTTTCAGCAGACGAACATTACAGCGGAAGGATAACTTTACGGACGCCTAAAAGCTTGCACAGACTATTAGCCGAAAAAGCTCAAAAAGAAGGTATTAGCTTAAATCAATATCTGATTTATCTCCTAAGCCTTGAAGCGAATAAAGATCATAAAATTTAAGATAGCCGGGGAGACCCGGCTTTTTCTTATGTTTGCAAAATGTTTGCAAAGCCGTAATTTAAGGGTATAAATAAAAAAATCAAGGCCTCAAAAGACCTTGATTCTACTGGTGCCGAAGGCGGGGGTCGAACCCGCACGAGTGTTACCTCTCCGGATTTTGAGTCCGGCGCGTCTGCCAATTCCACCACTTCGGCATGTCTGCGGCTAACTTGCCACAACAATTATAATAATACAAAACGTCATGTATTTCAATGTTTTTTTACATTAGCCGGAACTTTTTTGATGAAAGACTTGTCAGAAAGAGTATAAAGACCCTATAGAGATTTTTTTAATAATAAAAAAAGGGGGTGGAGCAAGTGTCCAGTGAGCAGCCGGAAAAACGCAAGGGCAGGATGAGGGACTTAGCCGAAAGTCTGGCAAAGAAGGTCGGAGACCTCTGGATTTTTGCAGCAGCACTGGCATTAATCCTCATAGTTGCAGCGGCGCTCAACGCAGGAGGCCTGCTGGGGCAAAGAAGCCAGATCGACAGTAGTATGGGAGGCTCAAATGAAACTGCTTCACCGGGCATGGCGCAGCAGGACAAAGGGGAATCGCAGGAGGCATCATTACCTGGAGCCTCATCTGATCTGCAGAGCGTCAAGGTTGTAAAAAACGCCTATATGAGCATAAAGACGGAAGATGTCGAGGAGACACTTGCCAAGGCCGTGTTCTATGCGCGCAGTAAAAATGGATACGTCGAAAATTCGCAGTACTTCAAGAATACGAGTGAAGCGTACGCCAGCTTTAGGATACCATCAGGAGAGCTTGACTCTGCCTTGGCATACTTTGAAAAGCTGGGCAGGCTAGAGGAAAAATCCCTGAGCGAGGCTGACATAAGCAGGCAGTACAGGGACCTGGCAGCCAGGATTGACAATCTCAAGGCCGAGGAGCAGCAGCTGCGCATGCTCTTTGAGAAGGCCACCCAGGTAAGCGATATGCTGGAGATTGAAAGGGAGCTTTTCAGAATAAGACAGGAGATAGAATTGAACACCTCTTATCTGCAGGGCTATGACAGGGACGTTGCCTATTCCATGGTGAGCCTTAGGATATACTCTGAAAAGGACAGGATGTGGGACTACCTTGTTGAGAAGTTTAAAAGTGCGTTTGAAGGCTCGCTTTACCTGCTGATTCTCACCTTGGCGTATGTGCCTTATGTAGCACTTGCTTACATTGTTTATGTAATAATTAGAAAAATAAGGAGGAGAAAACAATGAAGAGAATTTTAGTAACTGCAATTATGGCGATATTCATGATGAGCAGCTTCACATTTGCTCAGGAGGCAGCCAGCCCGAGGACAATTGGCGTCACAGGCGAGGGCGAGGTAAGCGTGGTTCCAAACCAGGCTGTCATAACCTTCAGCGTGGATACTGTGAACATGGATGCAAGAAAGGCAGTAGACGAGAACAATGCGATAGTCAACAAATTCAAGGCGGACATTATTAAGCTTGGAGTTAAGGAGTCAAACATAAAGACTGCGTCATACAATTTCTTCAAGGATTATGACTACGATTCACAAACCAACAAGCAGATTTTCAAGGGCTACAGGCTTGTGAACGCATTTGAAGTTAAAGTTGAGAACATACAGATGGTGGGCGATGTGCTCAACAAGGCCGTTGAAGACGGCATAACAGGTATGAGTAATGTTGCCTTCTCAGTGCTCGAAAAGGATAAATATTATGCGGAGGCTCTAAAAAAAGCAGTTGCCAATGGCAAAGCCAAGGCTGATGCCATAGCCCAGGGGATGGGAGTAACAGTAAAAGAGCCTCTGAGGGTCACCGAGGTCAGCGCAAGCTATCCTGGGCCGTATCCCGTGGTGAAGCTTGAAAGTTCAATGGCAGATGCAGGTGCTGCTATATCGCGGGGAGAGCTCACGATAAAAGCGATTGTTTCGCTCGAGTATGCATATTAGCAGATGTGGTTGTAATCTCAAACGGGAATAACATTTTTTTGTACACAGAAAGTGCAAGTTCTTAATCTTGAAAATAGATTAAGAACTTGCACTTGTTTTGTTATATAATAGAATCGAGCTTTTACGTGCTGAAGTTGTTAAATACAGAAATATCGGGAGCTGATAATATGAGCAAAAGACTTGTTATAATAGATGGAAACAGCCTTGTGAATAGGGCTTTCTATGCCTTGCCGGAGCTTATGACTAAGGACGGGCGCCACACAAATGCAATATACGGATTCACAACAATGCTCTTCAAGCTGCTTGAAAATTACGCGCCTACGCATATAAGCGTCGCATTCGACCTTAAGGCGCCGACGTTCAGGCATACGGAGTACGGCGACTACAAGGCGCACAGGAAGGGCATGCCAAATGAGCTCAGGGAGCAGATGGAGCCTCTTAAGCGCCTGATAGATGCCATGAAGATTCACAGGCTGGAGCTTGAAGGTTTCGAGGCGGACGACATAATAGGCACGGTTTCCAAGGAGGCTGAGGCTGAGGGTTTTGAAGTTCTCATAGTTACGGGAGACAAGGATGCGCTACAGCTTACATCCGACAAGATAAGGGTGCTCATAACCAAAAAGGGAATTTCAGAGCTTGAGGAGTATGACGCAGACAGGATAATTGCAGATTACGGCCTTGCGCCGCTGCAGTTGATTGACCTCAAGGGCCTTATGGGAGACAAATCCGACAACATTCCAGGAGTACCGGGAATAGGCGAAAAGACGGGAATAAAGCTAGTTAAGGAATTCGGCAGCCTTGAAAATCTTCTGAACAACCTTGAAGAAGTGAAGGGAAGCGTAAGGCAAAAAATTGAGGAAAATGCCCAGCTGGCAGTTGTCAGCAAGAGACTGGCGACAATAGTTACGCACATGCCTATCGAAATAGAGTTTGACTCTTTGCTGCTTGAGGATTTTGATTTCAAAGAGGTATCCAGTATGTTTACGGACTTTGAGTTTACAAGCCTGATAAAAAAGCTCGGAGCCGGCCATCGTACAGAGCAGCCGGAAAATGAGATCAAGTCTGTGAATCTAAAGCTGAATGCAGACAGCCTGCCTGCTCTTTTAGAGCAGATAAACAGCCAGGGACACATGTATTTTAAGTGCATATCAAAAAAAGGCAACATAATCGACAGAAACATTGTGATGCTGTCACTCACAGCTGACGGTTCGAATATATACCATACGGGAGACGAGGCGCTTATAGAAAGGCTGGGCGAATTGCTTGAATCGGAGGCTGTGAAAAAATCAGGATACAACCTCAAGGAAGAGTATGTAGCGCTTAGGCCTTACGGCATAAGCCTAAAAGGCATGGCGTTTGACGTGGCGGTTGCAGAGTACCTTATAGACTCAGCCGGCTCGAACTACTCGCATGAAAGCATAGCGAGCAAATACCTGAGCGGGACGCTTAGATCGCAGGAGGAGCTTCTCGGCAAGGGCAAGACTTTAAGGGGCGCTGAGATTGTCGAGGAATCAGAGCTTAGGGAGTATTTAGGCGGCATACTCAGCATGTGCGCCCAGGTAAAGCCGCTTCAGGAGAAGAAGATAGCGGAATGCGGCATGGAGAGATTGCTCTACGAGGTAGAAATGCCTCTAGTTGAGGTTCTTGGCAGCATGGAATACGAGGGCATTCTTGTGGACCAGAATATACTCGTGCAGCTCAGGGAGGAGTTTTCGCTTACTATAGCAAAGCTGGAGGAGGACATACACAGGTTTGCGGGTGAGGAGTTCAACATAAATTCGCCAAAGCAGCTTGGAGTGATACTCTTTGAAAAGCTTAATTTGCCGGTTGTTAAAAAGACAAAGACAGGATATTCCACCGATGCGCAGGTGCTGGAAAAGCTCAGCGGCATGCACGATATAATAGACCTTATAACCGAGTACAGGCAGCTTGTGAAGCTAAAGTCAACATATGTGGACGGTCTTTTGGGCATTGTAAACGAGAAGACGGGAAGGGTCCATTCAACATTCAACCAGACTATTACGACAACCGGAAGGATATCCTCCACAGAGCCGAACATGCAAAACATTCCAGTTCGACTCGAGGTCGGAAGGAAGCTAAGGCGCGTGTTCGTGGCCAAGGAGGGCTGCCTGTTTGCGGATGCGGACTACTCGCAGATAGAACTCAGGATAATGGCCCACATATGCGACGACGAAAAGCTTAAGGATGCCTTCATGAAGGGCCAGGACGTGCATACCAGGACTGCATCGGAGGTCTTCGGCGTACCTATAGAAGCGGTTGACAAGGCAATGAGGAATGCGGCCAAGGCCGTAAACTTCGGCATAATATACGGGATAAGCGATTTCGGACTCTCCAAGAACCTTAATATCCCTGTGAAGGAAGCCAAGATGTATATAGACAGCTATCTGAGCAGGTACAGCGGAGTCAAGCAGTACATGGAGAGCATTGTCGAATATGCCCTTGAGCATGGCTACGTGAGCACTCTCCTCAACAGAAGAAGGTACATTCCCGAGGTGAAATCAAACAACGCCATAATAAAAAATCTCGGCAAAAGGCTGGCCATGAACACGCCGATACAGGGAAGTGCGGCAGACGTAATAAAGATTGCCATGGTAAACGTGTTCAGAAGGCTCAAATCAGAGGGGCTCAAATCGAAACTCATACTCCAGGTGCATGACGAACTCATAGTCGAAGCCTATGCAGCTGAGCAGACAAAGGTTGAAGCTATACTCAGGGAAGAAATGGAGAATGCAATGAAGCTCAGCGTGCCTCTTGACGTGGATCTCAGCTGCGGCAAGTCATGGTACGATACAAAATAACTTGAAGGTGCTTGATATGACAATTATAGGACTAACCGGCTCTATGGGGACGGGAAAGACAACTGTGTCTGACATTTTCAAAAGAAGAGGAATAAAGGTTATAGATGCAGATGAGATTTCGAGGGAGATTACCAGAAGGGGCAGCCCCATGCTTGGGGTGCTTGCTGAAAGGTTCGGCTCCGAAATAATAAAAAGTGATGGCAGCCTTGATCGCAAGAAGCTGGCATCCATTGTGTTCGCCAGCAACGAAAAGCTGTGCGAGTTGAATGACATAATGCACCCTAGAATAATTAACGACATTAAGGAGCGCATTGCAGAGTTTGACAAGGCAGGAGAGAAGCTGCTTGTGCTCGATGCGCCGCTTCTCCTTGAAACCGGCCTCGACAAGTTGGTAGACCTGGTGCTGCTTGTGACTTGTGACAGCAATGTGCAGATAGAGAGAATAATGGAAAGAGACGATATGACCAGGACGGAGGCCGAATCTAGGCTGGCACATCAGATGTGCCAGGAAGACAAGAAAAGACTCGCTGATTTCATTTTGGATAATTCAGGGACTGTTGATGAGCTTGAGGCCAAGGTGGATGATTTTCTGGAGGGTTTGGAGGTATGTAGTAGTTGAAGCCGCGAAGTAGAAGAATATGCACCATGATTTTGGCAATAACAATCATTTTGTCCGTATTTGCACTAAATTCAAACAACTTGGGAAAGCTAGCGTACCCGGAGCATTACGAAGAACAGGTCTACAGATATGCCGGAGAGTATGGGGTCGACCCCCTGCTTGTGTTCGCCATAATAAGGGCTGAAAGCAAATTTTTCCCGTATGCAAACTCTACAAGCGGGGCAAAGGGACTCATGCAGATAATGGACATAACATTCGAGCATGCCAGGAGTGAGGTCGAGTTTTCGGAAGGCTCTATTTATGAGCCTGATGTGAATGTTAAAGCTGGCTGCTGGTATATAAGCAAGCTAAGCGAGGAGTTTTCAGATGAAAGGCTCGTCATTGCCGCCTACAATGCAGGACCGGCCAACGTAAAAAAATGGCTGTCGGATTCTTCATACAGCAACGGGGAGGGCGGACTGGACTCAATACCTTATCCTGAGACAAGCGCGTACGTTGAAAGGGTTATGGAGAATTATAACAAGTATAAAAAAATATACAAAAGGTGATCCAATGAAAAAAATATTTCTTGTAATAATGATAGGATTGGCCTGCATGCTTTCTGCAGCCTGTCAGCAGGAGGATGCCTCCGGCGAGGCGGAAGGCAAAATCGGAAGCCCTGCTGCGGCCGCAGGCGGAAGCGAGCTTAATATTTCGGTGACTTCTTTCAGTAACATAAATCCTCTGCTGACACAGAATGAATCGGTTAGCCAGGCTCTAAATCTTGTGTACGAGGGTCTTTTTGAAATTGACTCGAGCGGGGAAGTGCAGGCCGTCTTAGCGGACAGCTACAGCTGGGAGGTGAGCAGGAGTGCGGTGACTATAACTCTCAAAAGCGGCGTCAAGTGGCATGACGGCAGGGAGCTTACTGCGGAAGATGTCAAGTTTACAATCGACCTTATAAAAACCATGCCCGAGAGCCCGTACTATATTTTTGCATCAAGTATAAAATCAGTGCAGGAAAAGGGCAGTGGCACTGTGCTGATCGAATTCGCGGCGCCGGGAGCTTCGCAGGTCGAAAAACTTGTTTTTCCAATCGTTCCAAAGCATAAGCTTCTTAAACTTTCTAAGGAGCAGCTTTTGCTGGACAAAAATAACATGATAGGCTGCGGCAAATATGAAATTTCTGAGTTTAATAAAAGAAAACTGATAAAGCTCAAGAGCTTTGAAGGCTATTATGGCAAGAGGCCGTCCATCGAGGGGATAAACATATTGATAGTCCCAGATATTCAGGCCCAGAAAGAGTATTTCCAGTCTCAGGAGATTGATTTCTACAATGATGAGCAGTACTATGACAAAAAGTACGGCAAGCTGGGAATCAAGGTATATGACTATTTCAACTACAGCTTTGACATTCTGGCCTTCAATCTGGGCAAAGGCAGTTTTGCAGATATGGCCTTCAGAAAAGCGCTGGCAAGCGCCATAGACAGGGAAAAGATTGCCGGGGAAGCATATATGGGCTATGCCGATGTCGCGGACTTGCCGATTATCCCCAAAAGCGGCAGCAAGGATAAAAAGTCAAATGCGTATAAGCATAATCCGGAAAGCGCTAAGGCGTATTTCAAAAAAAATCCTGACAAAAAAACACCTTTGAGACTGCTTGTAAACAGCGAAAATGAGCAGAGGGTTAAAGCGGCATCTGTTATTAAAAAAAATCTGACGGATGCAGGAGTGGAAATAGAGGTTGTTGAAAAGCCTTGGGATGAGTACAGCCAGGATTTGAAATCGGGCAATTATGACATGGCTCTTGCAGGCTACAAGCTTCCGGCAGCGGGACAGCTTGGCTATGTGCTGGGTACTCAGGGCGGCGGTAATTTTATGGGATTTTCTGATCCGGGTGTAGATATGCTAATCGCCGGGATTGAAAGCAGTGTCACAGGAACTGAAAAAGCCGAAAAAGTAAGCAAGTTGCAAAGCGCATACAACAGCAAGATGCCTTATCTTGGGCTTGTCATGAAAAAGAGCAGCGCAGTAGTGAACTCCAGGATTTCGGGGGCTTTCAAGCCAAGCAAATACAACATTTATATGGGCATTGAAGATGTTGCTGTAGAGAAATAATAAAAAAATGTTGACATAGAGCCTGTAAGTATTTATAATAAATATTGTTGGCGGGCACAAAGCCGCTGCAGGCTCTAGGTTTTGAGCTTCTTAAAAATTGAATATGTGCGAGCGTGGCGGAATTGGCAGACGCGCAGGCTTGAGGGGTCTGTTTTCGTAGGAAAGTAAGGGTTCGACCCCCTTCGCTCGCACCACTAATTTAAAGGGAGGCTACAAATGATTAAAAAAGTTGGGGCCTTTTTTGCTATCTTGATAGCCCTGGGTTTGGGCAGCTCCAGCGTTTTTGCACAGCCATTCAGTATCGGAAAGGTACAAGCCACTTCTCTTAACGTCAGAAAAGAAGCATCAACCACATCTACTATAATCTCTAAACTCTACAATGAAAATGAAGTTCTAATAATTTCAAATGTTCAGGATTGGTATAAAATAAGACTTACTGACGGTAATGAAGGCTGGATAAGCAGTGCCTATGCTGGGATAGTTAAGGAAGGCATAGACGGTTACGTCAATGCAGACAGTGTGAATTTGAGGCAGGAAGCAAGCACTCAAAGCAGCGTAGTTGCCAAGTTGAGCAAGGGAGCTCAGCTGAATGTAATCGAGAAAACAGGCGACTGGTACAGAGTTACATATGATGGAAAAACAGCGTACATATACTCGATTTATGCAAATGTGCCTATGCTGAGTACGCAAACGCAGCAGACAGCAGTTGTTTCGAGAGGAGAGGGAAGAAGCGGAATCTCAAACTACGCGCTCAATCTTCTTGGAAGCAAATATGTATGGGGAGCCATGGGACCAAGCACTTTTGACTGTTCAGGCTTCACAAGATATGTATACAAGGGTGCAGCTGGGACAGAGCTGCCGCATAACTCTACGGCTCAGAGCAAGCTTGGGACTACTGTAGAAAAGTCAAGTCTTGCAGCGGGTGATCTTGTGTTTTTCACTACAGACCGAAGCGGCAATGTCAATCATACCGGAATATATGCAGGTAACGGCAAATTCGTGCATGCATCCTCGGCACAGGGAAAAGTAATAGTTTCAGATCTAAACAGCGGATTTTACAGCGAAACTTACAAATGGGCAAAGAGAATAGTAAACTAAAAAAACTATACATAGAATCTTGGCACCAGGGTAATACCTGGTGTTTTTTTATTTCCAAGAAACAGCGGAAGCAAGCTGGAAAGTCAGATTGTTAAAAAAAGTCCACAATATACTGAATACAATAGACTGTTTTTGTTTTTTTTGCATGCAAACCTTCAAGAAAATACATATTTTTCAGCCTTATCATGAAAATGCATTTTTTCGGGACAAAAAAAACATTGAAATATGAAAACGATATCCTGGCGAACATAAAAAATAAATTTTAATGCTTAAATAAAATAATTTGATTAGGTACACACCTAAACGTTAATAAATTAATTAAGAATAAAGCTACATGTCCTTTGTGTTATACTTTAAAGAAAATTGGGAAGAAACAGTAACCTACATAAATTGTTGTTTTGAGATTTTTCACAAGGAGGATAAAAGTATGCAGCTTTTTACATTCAAGGGAGGAATACATCCGCCGCATAGAAAAAAGCAGACTGAGAATATGCCGGCTACAAAGGCCAAGCCTCCAGGTGTCGTGTATATTCCTTTGCTGCAGCACATAGGGGCTCCCTGCGTGCCTGTCGTAAGCAAGGGTGAGTATGTAAAGGTAGGGCAAAAAATCGGCGAGGCACAGGGCTTCGTGTCGATACCTGTACATTCATCAGTGTCGGGAACTGTACAAGCGCTCAAGGAGATGCCGCTCCAGGGCGGTACAAAGGTGCTTTGTGTTGTAATCGAGAATGACTTCAAGGACGAACTCCACGAGAGCGTGACTCCCAAGGGAGACCTGTCTGAGCTATCGCCCGAAGAGATTATACAGATGATCAAGGAAGCGGGAATTGCGGGCATGGGAGGAGCGGCATTCCCCACGCATGTGAAGCTTTCGCCTCCGAGCGAGAAGAACGTCGACACAGTTGTGCTCAACGGCGCTGAATGCGAGCCTTACCTTACTGCAGACCACAGGCTCATGCTCGAAACGCCTGAAGATGTTATTGACGGAGCCCGGGCTATAATGAAGGCGCTTGGAATAAGCAGGGCGTATATAGGTATAGAGGATAACAAAAAAGATGTCATAAACGGCATGCAAAACGAAATAAAGGACGGCGAGGACATAAACGTAGTGCTGCTAAAGACAAAATATCCCCAGGGTGCTGAAAAGCAGCTTATTTATGCATGTACGGGCAGGATGGTTCCGTCGGGAGGATTGCCAATGGATGCCGGGGTTGTGGTTAACAACGTTGCCACAGCAGCACAAATTGCCAGAACCATAAAAACCGGAATGCCTTCGATTGAGAGAATAACTACAGTTACAGGGGGGGCGATAAACAGCCCGCATAATCTGATAGTTAAAATAGGCACGCTCTACAGCGATTTGATTGATGAGTGCGGAGGATTTAAGGAAGAGCCGGCCAAGGTGATATCTGGAGGTCCTATGATGGGCCTTGCGCAAAGCAGCGTCCAGATACCTGTGACAAAGGGGACATCGGGTATTCTATGTCTTACAAAAGAAGAAGCAAAAAGGCCTGAACCCGAAAACTGCATAAGGTGCGGAAGATGTTTTACGGTATGCCCTGTGAATCTGCAGCCTCTCTACATCAGCGCCTATTCCCTCAAGTACGACTATAAAAAGGCGGAGGAGTACAAGGCGATGGATTGCATTGAGTGCGGTTCCTGCTCATTCATATGTCCGTCAAAAAGGCCTCTGCTCGAGTCAATCAGGGTGGCAAAACGTGAAATAGTTGCTAGCAGAAGAAAGCAAAAATAAGTAGCAGGGAGGAAATATTATGGAAAACAAACTGACGATATCATCGTCTCCGCATATTGTTTCTAGCACCACGACATCCCACATAATGAGGGATGTCATAATAGCTCTTATTCCAGCGACGCTGGGAGCTCTGTATTTTTTCAGGATGGGAGCGGTGGTTGTAATAGTACCTGCCATATTGGCGGCAGTAGCTGCTGAGGCGATTTTTCAAAAATTATCGGGAAGAAAGGTTACGGTAGGAGACCTTTCTGCCGTAGTAACCGGACTTCTTCTGGCTCTTCACCTTCCGCCGAATGCTCCGTGGTGGCTTACTGTAGTGGGCTCGTTGTTTGCAATTATAATTGTTAAGCAGCTCTTTGGAGGCATAGGCCACAATTTCATGAATCCGGCGCTAGCAGCCAGAGCAGTTCTTCTGGCTTCATGGCCTGTGCAGATGACATCGTGGGTGAATCCGGGCCCGGACGCTGTTTCAAGTGCTACACCTCTGGGCATACTGAGCGAGCAGGGCAAGGAGGCGGCAATGGCAGCCGCAAGCCTCAAGGACCTTTTCATAGGCAATGTGGGAGGCTGTGTCGGAGAAACATCGGTTGTGCTGCTGCTTATAGGCGGGGCCTATCTGCTTTACAGAGGCGTCATAACATACATAATCCCAGTATACTATATGGGAACTGTGGCAATATTGACGCTGCTGCTTGGAGGCTTTGACATAAGCTACATGCTATTCCACATGTTTGCGGGGGGGCTTGTAATTGGAGCTGTATTTATGGCCACTGACTATTCAACTTCTCCAGTAACTCCCAAAGGCCAGATAATATACGCCGTAGGCTGCGGAGTGCTGACTACTGTCATAAGACTTTACGGAGGATATCCGGAAGGCGTTTCGTATTCAATAATACTAATGAACGTAGCCACGCCGCTTATTGAAAGGTATACAACTCCTAAGGTTTTCGGGGAGGTGGCTAAATAATGAAGGAAATGGCAAGACTGGGACTAGTGCTTTTTATTGTAGCGTCAATATCCGCACTTGTACTCAGCTACACAAACCAGGTAACAGAGCCTCTGATTGCTCAAAAAAGTGAAGAGGCAGCCAAAAAATCAAGGCAGACAGTACTGCCCGAGGCCACAGAATTCAAAAAGATTGAGGGCGCAGATTTCGGCTCGGATATAGTAAGTGAGCTTTATGAAGGATACAGCGGCTCTGAATTAAAGGGATATGTTGCAAGAACACTTCCTGTAGGATACTCGGGGCCTGTGGAAGTGATAGTTGGGCTTAACCTGGATGGAAGCATATCAGGCGTCAGCATAGGCAATCACAAAGAAACGCCAGGACTTGGAAGCAAAGCCAGCGGAGAATTCAAGGACCAGTATACGGGTATGAATACAAATGAACCAATAGATGTTATCAAGAGCGGACAGCCTAAGGAAAATGAAGTTGTTGCAATATCGGGAGCAACTATAACATCAAGAGCTGTTACAACGGGAATAAATGAAGCTGCAAAGGCAGTGCTCGAAACGAATAAGTAGCTGGAGGTGGTATCTTGAAACTAGGTAAGATTTTTAAAAATGGTCTTGTGACTGAAAACCCTGTTTTCGGACAGGTGCTTGGAATGTGTCCCACTCTGGCGGTTACTACATCGGCTGAGAATGGTCTTGGCATGGGACTGGCTACTTCAGCCGTGCTTTTATGCTCGAATTTTGCAATATCGCTAATAAGGAAGTTGATACCCTCAAAGGTCAGAATACCGGCGTATGTAGTCGTAATAGCGACTTTTGTAACACTTGTAGGCATGCTCATTAAGGCCTATCTGCCGTCGCTCGATGAGGCGCTGGGGCTTTTCATACCGCTGATAGTCGTCAACTGTCTGATACTTGCGAGGGCTGAGAGTTTCGCTTCAAAGAACAATCCTGTTGTTTCAATGATGGACGGCCTTGCTATGGGCCTTGGCTTTGCGATAGCACTTACTGTACTTGGCTGCATAAGGGAATTGCTTGGAAACGGAACTATATTCGGACATATGATTCTCGGCAGCAGCTATAAGCCGGCTCTAATAATGATACTTCCTCCAGGAGCATTCCTGGCTCTTGGAATACTCCTGGCAGGATTCAAAAAGCTGACTTCTGCAAGGTAGACATACTGAAAGAGGTGAAAGCATGAAAATATTTATAATACTACTCAGCTCTATACTAGTAAATAACTTCGTAATGTCTAGATTCTTGGGCATATGTCCTTTTCTTGGCGTTTCCAAAAAAGTGGAGACCGCACTCGGCATGGGAATGGCCGTTACGTTCGTAATGACGCTGGCTTCACTTATAACGTACTTCGTTCAAAAGCTGCTTATAAAGCTTGACATCGAATTCATGCAGACTATAGCATTCATACTTGTAATCGCATCACTTGTACAGTTTGTTGAGATGGTTATACAGAAGATGAGTCCCACACTCTACCAGGCGCTGGGTGTGTTTCTTCCTCTGATAACTACTAACTGTGCGGTGCTGGGTGTTGCGATATTGAACGTTCAAAGCGGCTATGGGCTTGTTGAGACTGTCATAAACGGCGCAGGTGCAGCCATAGGCTTTACACTTGCAATAGTGCTCTTTGCCGGAATAAGGGAGAGACTCGAAATTTCGGATGTTCCCGCTGCATTCAAAGGATTCCCAATAGCGCTTATAACAGCAGGGCTCATGTCCATTGCCTTTCTGGGATTCATCGGACTAGTATAGGAGGGATTTCATTTGAACGATATATTAAAAACTGTGATTGGTCTGGGTTCGATGGGGCTCTTTTTCGGAGTTGGGCTTGCATACGCTTCCAAGAAGTTTGCTGTCGAGTCCGATCCTAAGATAGAAGCAATAAACAACGCCTTGCCGGGTGCAAACTGCGGAGGCTGCGGATATCCTGGATGCGCCGCTCTGGCACAGGCAATTGCAAACGGAGAGGCTGCCGTGAATGCCTGTCCGGTGGGCGGAAGCGAAACGGCAGGCAATATCGCAGCTATTATGGGAGTCCAGGCTGATGCGATGGAAAAACGCGTGGCGCATGTGATATGCAAGGGTGACTGCAAAAATGCTCATCAGAAAGCTGACTACCAGGGGATACACGACTGCAAGGCGGCTGTCCTTGCGAACAATGGACAAAAGTCTTGCAGCTACGGATGTCTGGGCTTTGGCACATGTAAGAACGTTTGCGACTTTGGAGCCATATCAATTGTAGACGGAATAGCTGTAATAGACAAGGATAAGTGCGTAGCCTGCGGCAAGTGTCTTGAGCAATGCCCCAAGAGTATAATCAAGTGGGTGCCGTACAAGCAGGAAGTAATAGTCGAGTGCAACAGCCATGAATTCGGCAAGGAAGTAAAGGACAAGTGCAAGGTGGGCTGCATTGGCTGCGGGATTTGTCAGAAGGTATGTCCTTTTGATGCTGTGCATGTCATAGACAAGCTGGCCATTATAGACTATGAAAAATGCAAGCAGTGCCATATATGTCCGGTCAAGTGCCCGACAAGCGCAATATCCGGAAATCCTGAAAAAATGGAAAAGGTCAGAAAAGCTCAGGAAAAGAAGAACGCAGCTGCCGAAAAGGCAGATGAGAAATAGCAGCCGGAGGGAATATGAATAGGATAATACTGGCTTCAGCTTCACCCAGAAGAAAAGAGCTTCTGGAGCAGATGGGCCTGAAATTTGACATAGTCGTCGAGGAAGTAGATGAAACACTTGAGAGTGGGAAAGCTCCCTGTGATATTGTAAAGGAGCTGGCGCTTAAAAAGGCTCTCGCTGTTCAAGGTAAAGTGGAAGAGAACTGTGTTGTTATCGGTGCAGATACGGTGGTTGCTTACGGCGGCAGGGTACTTGGCAAGCCGCAGAGCCCCGAGGATGCATATGGAATGCTTTCAAAGCTAAGCGGAAAAAGACATCAGGTATGCACCGGCGTTGCGGTTGTAGGCAGGGGCAAAACCGAGGTATTCTGCGAGGAAACCTTCGTATTCATGAAAAGCATAAGCGATGAGGAAATCAGAGCCTATATTGGCACAGGAGAACCGCATGACAAGGCCGGAGCCTACGGAATACAGGGCATTGGTGCTATTTTTGTGGAGAGGATAGAAGGTGACTACAACAATGTTGTGGGACTGCCTATATCCCGGCTGTACGATACGCTTAAAAAAGAAGGGCTTGGCAATTTCATATGGCAAAATAAAAAAGACATCTAGTAATCTGGGATGTCTTTTTTATTTTGCACAAAAACCAAAATGAGGAAGAAATAGAAGCTATATGGGTATAAGGGTACTTGAGGCCTGCATATAATATTTTCGCAGTACTCTATTATTTTTTTTGAAAATGTTATATAATTCAAAGGAGGAAAACGCCGTGGATACAAAAACCAGTTTGATGATCAATGAAATGGCCGAATGCGAAAGGCCGAGGGAGAAGCTTACCCTCAAAGGACCCGAAAGTCTTACTAATGCAGAGCTTATAGCCATACTGATTCGGACGGGGAGCAAAAATGTCTCAGCACTGGATCTGGCCAAGCGCATAGTGAACATGGACAAAGAGGGTATAAGGAGCCTTTACAACGTAAGCATAGAGGAGCTCAGCAAGGTTAAGGGAGTCGGCAACGCCAAGGCCTGTCAGATTGTAGCGGCTCTCGAGCTGGGCAAGAGACTTTCGAGATCATCAATGGGACACAGGCCCAGGATAACTCACCCTGAAGATATTTCCAGGATATATATGGAAGAGATGCGATATCTCAAGAAGGAAATATTCAAGGTAGTAATGCTCAATACTAAGAATGAAGTCATATGCGATACTGATGTTTCAGTTGGTTCGCTCAACTCGTCAATAGTCCATCCAAGGGAAGTCTTTGTAGAACCCATCAGGAGAAGTGCCAACAGCATAGTATTGATACATAACCACCCTTCAGGAAATCCGGATCCCAGCGCAGAGGACAAGAATATAACCAAGAGGCTTTTAGAATGTTCCAGCCTGATTGGAATCAAGATATTAGACCACATAATACTCGGCGACGGCGTATATTATAGCTTCAAGGAGCATTCACTTATTTAGGGAGGAAACAAAAATGGCAAAGGGAAAAAAAAGATCGGGAACTGGAATCTTCGGTTTTAATCTTTTTAGTATAAAGACTAACGACATGGGAATAGACCTTGGCACAGCTAATACGGTCGTCTATTTAAGGGGCAAGGGGATAGTTCTGAGGGAACCATCAGTTGTCGCAGTTGAAGAAAGCGGCAAGAATGTCCTTGAGGTAGGCGAAGAAGCCAAGAAAATGATAGGCAGGACTCCGGGACACATAGTAGCAATAAGGCCTATGAAGGACGGAGTAATAGCTGACTTTGACATAACTCAGAGCATGATCAAATACTTCATAAGAAAAGCCAGCCCAAAAAAATCGATGTTCAATCCAAGGATAGTAGTATGCATACCTTACGGGGTTACTCAGGTCGAAAAAAGAGCCATTGAAGACGCAGCGATGCAGGCTGGAGCAAGAGAGGTTTATCTAATTGAAGAACCGATGGCGGCAGCTATTGGCGCAGGTCTGCAGGTGGCGGAGCCAGCCGGCAACATGGTTGTTGACATTGGCGGAGGAACTACCGAGATAGCCGTTATTTCTCTTGGGGGCATTGTGACTGCAAAATCAGTAAGGATAGGCGGAGACGAATTCGACGAGGCAATAGTCAGCTATATTAAAAAGGAATACAGCCTAATGATAGGCGAGAGGACAGCCGAAGAAATCAAGATTACAATAGGATCTGCCCATGAATATGAAGGTGAGCAGCAGAGCATGTTCATTAGGGGAAGGGATCTTGTAGAGGGGCTTCCAAAGACGGTGGAAGTCAATGCCGAGGAGATAAGGCATGCGCTTAAAGAACCGGTGACTATAATACTAGACGCCATCAAGGCGACACTTGAGAAGACTCCACCTGAGCTAGCGGCGGATATCATGACAAACGGAATACTGCTTGCGGGCGGCGGAGCGCTGCTTAAAGGGCTCGACGTACTTATAAACAAAGAGACATACATGCCTGTCAGAATAGCCGAGAATCCTTTGGATTGCGTAGCTCTGGGCACAGGCAAGGCCATTGAGGAAATAGATACGCTCAGAAAAGTGCTAATATCGACGAAGAAATAGTCCGGGTGATGTCATGATAAAACTTATGTTTAAAAAGAAAAAGGCAGGTAAAGAAATGATAGCTATTGTTGCAATAGCTATCATTCTAATTTTAATTATCTCGTTTTCACTGGCCGGAAGCGCAGCTGCAAGATTCATGTCGTCTATTGGAATAGAAATTTTTTCGCCTATGGAAAAAACGGCCGGAGGCTTCTTTTCCGGCATAAGCTCCAATGCCGACGGCATTTTCTCGTACGGCAAAAACATGAAGGAGCTCGCCCGGCTTAAAAAGGAAAACCAGGAGCTAAAAAAGCAGGTCATAGAGCTGGATTTGTCGCAGGAGGAATTAATGGAGCTTACCGATCTGAAAAGGTCGCTCAACTATGTGCAGAACGTTCCTGTGAAGAACTACGTAAGCTCTAAGGTTATTGCAAAAAATGACGGCAACATGTATGAAAGCTTTGTAATCGACGCCGGCAGCAACGACGGCGTAGAAAATGAGAGTATAGTGCTTACGGGAGATGGCCTCGCGGGGATAGTGTATGAAGTCTCAAAGAACTATTCAAAGGCAATATCCATAATAAACTACAAGTCCGCCGTAAGTTTCAAGGTCCTGAGAAAGCCTGACTACATGGGCGTTATCAGAAAGAACATAACTGTAGACACATTCGAGGACAGTGAAGGTTTTCTTGTCGGGTACATGTTTGACATGGATTATGACGTTTCTCCCGGGGACATGCTTGTCACCTCGGGTCTTGGAATGTATACGGAAGGCATACCAATAGGCGAAATTCAGCAGGTCGAGGAAGACAAGAAGAGCTTGGTGAAAAATGTGAAAGTCAAACCGTATGTGGATTTTAAAAATATAGACAAGGTTATGGTAGTAAGCCCCGAAAGAATAAGATAGAGAGGTTAGTCATGGGAGCAATTTATGCCACGTTCATATCGCTTGTGATAGTCGTTTTGGAAAACAGCATACTCAACAATTTGAAAATATTTGGCGTGGCGCCTGACTTTGTCCTGATATATGTTTGCATATGCGCAATAACGCTGGACAAGCGAGCGTCGTCGGCATCCGGTATTGTTGCAGGGCTTGCGCGCGATATGCTTGTAGGTATTACGCTCGGTGTAAGCTCGCTTTTTATGTATGCAATATCGGAGCTTTACGGCTTCATAAGCGACAAGATATTCAAAGAGAGCAGATTTACAATATTTGTGCTCATAAGCTTTGCCAGTATTTTATATTCGGGAATCAAGCTGCTTGTTTTCGGAGAATATCTGCAAGGCTCCATATACAGCATACTGCTGAGGAACATGGTTGTGTTCCCTATTATAAACAGTGTGATTGCGCTGCCGGCGTATGCTTTTTTCCTGAAGTTTCATGAGAAGATAAAAAGAAGTGTATCCTTATACTAATATGCCGAAATTGTTAAGGTGATTTTTTATGATGCAAAAACAAAGCGACAGATTTGATATTCTAAAGACAGTGCTCATGTGCATATTTGCAGTGCTTGTAATAAGACTTTCCTTCATGACAATAGTCAAGGGTGACGATTATTTCAAGCAGGCACAGGATAAAGTCTTCAGGAAGATAACAGTCCAGGCGCCAAGAGGCGAGATAAAGGACAGGTACGGAAGGCTTATTGCAGGCAACAGGCCGAGCTTTACTGTGCAGATTTCAAAAAACGAAGTTGCAAAGGACAACATGAACTCAATAGCACTTGGGATAATCGGCATACTTGAAAAGAATGGCGACAAATATGCCGATGAGTTTCCTATAGAACTTGTAAACGGCAAGTTCTCATTTACATTCGACAGAAAAATAAGGGAATGGAAGGCTGAAAACGCCATACCTAAATCATACACTGCCAAGGAAAGCTTCTATTACATCGTGGATTCGCTCATTGCCAGCGGAGCCATATCGCCTGAATCGAGGAACATAGACAAGTTTGAGCTGCAAAAACTGCTCAACGAAAACGGCTACTATCCTCCGATATACGTTTCCCAGTGGCTTTTTGCAGAGCAAGTGAGGAAGAAAGAGTGGCTCTACGGATATGACATAGACATAGAAAAGGAAAAAGGTATAGATGCAAACGAGGCATTTAAGAGAATAAGAAAGTATTACGAGCTTCCTTCGGAATACAATGATGCTGATGCCAGGAAGGTCATGATAATACGCGACCTTGTCAAGTCTAAGGGATATCTTCAATACCAGCCTGTCGAGGTGGCGTACGACGTGTCGCAAAAGACTGTGGCAGAGATCGAGGAAAAGAGCATGGAGCTTACAGGTGTGAGCGTCGAGGTCAAGCCCGTAAGATACTATCCAAACGGCAATGTGGCATCGCATATACTTGGATACATGGGTAAAATATCGCTGCCATACGAGATAGAAAAATATGTAGATGAAAAAGGATACAGTAAAAGTGACACCATAGGCAAGAGCGGCATCGAAAAGCAATACGAAGAAAGCCTCAAGGGCGAAAACGGCTACAAGCGAGTCCAGGTGGATGCAGCTGGAAGGCTCATTAAAAGGCTCGAGATGAAGGATCCTGTCCCAGGAGACTCGGTTTATCTTACAATAGATCTCGAGCTCCAAAAGAAAGCCGAGGAATCGCTCAAAACCGTACTCTCTACTATAAGGCAGGGCGGAGTATATACAAGCAAATGGGGCAGTTCGAGGCTAAGGGACAGCAAGCGGGTATACAGCAAGGCAACATCGGGAGCTGTAGTGGCTCTCGACGTAAAAACGGGTGATGTCCTTGCCCTGGCCAGTTATCCGGACTTTGATCCGAACCTTTTTGCTACGGGCATATCCTCCGAGGACATGGCAAAACTACTTCCGGAGAACAAAAATGATCCTCTGGCGCCAAGACCCCTTTATAACGTTGCCACAATGACAACGGTGCAGCCTGGTTCGGTATTCAAGATGGTGACAGGACTTGCAGGCTTAGAAAAGGGGCTCAGCCCGAATTACAGGATAACAGACAGGGGCTATATAATGCTGGGCAACAGGAGCTTTGGCTGCTGGCTGTGGAACGAAAGAAAAGGAAGCCACGGACCTACAGATCTTTACAAGGCGCTCGAGGTGTCGTGCAACTACTATTTCTATTCCCTCAGCGTAGGGTTTGACTATGGTGCCAACAAGCCGCTGCCTGTACAGATGGGAATAGAGGACATACTCTACTTCGCCAAACTGCTTGGCCTTGACGAGAAGACAGGAATTCAAATCGAGGAGTTTTCAGGCAAGGTTCCAAATCCGGCTGACAAGCTCAAAACTACAAAGCTGATGCTTGAGAGCACTCTTGAAATTAAGCTTGAGAATGCCTTTGCGGATATAACAAGCGAGAGTGACCCGGATGAGTATAAAAAGCGCATAGACACGATGGTGAGCTGGGCAGAGGAAAATCCAAGCAGAGGCGAGATAATAAAGAGACTTGGAGGCCTCAAGGTAAAGGAAGAAAGCGTAAACGAGATAACAGACATAATGAAATACAACTATTTTTCACAGGCGAAGTGGAGCACGGGAGACAGCTTCAATATAAGCATAGGTCAGGGTGAAAACTCATACTCACCTATACAGATGGCCAACTATATTTCTGCGCTGACTAACGGCGGATATAAAAACAAGGTCACAGTCGTGGACAAAATAGAATCTTATGATAAACTTAATATAGAAAAAATAAAGAGGGCATCAGTCAAAATCCCACTTGATGACGCTGAGAATCTCGAGCACATCAAAAAAGGAATGAAGAAGGTAACGGAGGAAGGTACTGCCAGCAGCACGTTCGGGAATTTCCCTGTCGAAGTTGGCGGAAAGACAGGAACGGCGCAAAAAAGCGGAAGAGTTCCGGCAGCTGATGAGGCACAGTATCTGCTCTCGCACCTTTCAAGCTTTGGAGTTGGGAAAGACGAGGTAATGAAGCTTGCAGACTCTATGGAAAAAAAATCTGAAGAGAAGCTCGACAGAGACTACTACCTCAGGGCTGCCATTCAAAAGCTCAACCCCAAAATCAAGACAAGCGATATAAACAGATTTAAGGACACGTATGACAATTTTGCATGGTTTGTTTCGTTTGCTCCGTATGACAAACCTGAAATAGCAGTAGTAGTGCTTATATTCCAGGGCGGGCACGGTGGATACGGCGGACCTATAGCGCGGGATGTAATAGGACAGTACATGGGGCTTGAAACTGACTACAGCCAGGAAAAAATAGACTATTCCGGAGGTTTGACTCAATAAGCTTTGATTTGTAGACATTATGTATTTGTGGGGGAATCAATATGCTCGAAACAGAAAAAATTGAGTTTAAGGGAACTAAAAACGGACTTGTAATAAACATAAGAAGCGATTGCGACTACAAGACGGCAAAGGAACTCATAGGTCAGAAAGTTAAAGGCGCAAAAGGATTTTTTGACGGGGCCAGGATATATGCTATTAACTGTAGCGGAGTCGATGATGTTGAGTATATAATGTTAAAGGAATACATTGAAGGCGAGCTTGGAATGCAGATTGCCGAGGAAGAAAGGCAGCTTGCAATAGAATATATACCCAGCGGTGACACAAAATTCATCAGATCGACACTTAGGTCTGGAAAAAGAGTTGAGTTTAGTGGTAATATAGTAATAATAGGGGATGTCAACCCAGGAGCCCATATTATTGCAGACGGGAATGTAGTAGTAATAGGAGCTCTAAGAGGAGTAGTCCATGCGGGAGCCGCTGGCAACAGGGAAGCCTTTGTTGTGGCAAACAATCTGGAACCCATGCAGCTTAGAATAGCAGACTTGATTGCTATACCGCCTGATGAGGGACATGACGAGAAACCTGATATACCGGAAATAGCTTTCATAAAGGAAAATTATATTATTATAGAACCGTGCCTAAACAGGAAATAGATATATAAATAATTAGGAGGTCTAGTTGATGGGTGAAGTAATAGTCATAACTTCTGGAAAAGGCGGTGTGGGCAAGACCACTACAACCGCAAATATAGGGACTGCGCTCAGCCTTGAAGGCAAAAAGGTAGCGGTTGTAGATGCGGATATAGGCCTTAGAAACCTTGATGTAGTTATGGGGCTTGAAAATAGGATAGTATATGACATAGTAGATGTTGTCGAAGGCTCTTGCAAGCTCAAGCAGGCTCTCATAAAAGACAAGAGGTTTGAAGGACTATTTCTTCTCCCGGCGGCCCAGACAAGGGACAAGGATGCTATTTCGCCGGACCAGATGAAGGAGCTCACTGCAAACCTTAAGGAAATGTTTGACTATGTAATAATAGACTGCCCGGCAGGCATAGAGCAGGGCTTCAAGAACGCAATAGCAGGTGCTGACAGAGCTATAGTAATTACAACCCCTGAGGTTTCTGCCGTGAGGGATGCCGACAGGATTATTGGGCTTTTGGAAGCAAGCGAGATAGAAAATCCAAAGCTCATAATAAACAGAATAAAAAATGAAATGGTCAAGCGCGGCGACATGATGAACATAAACGACATCATTGACATACTTGCTATTGAGCTCATAGGTGTCGTGCCGGATGATGAGAATGTAGTTATAACCACAAACAAGGGCGAGCCGGCGGTTGTGGAGGCAAAGTCACTAGCAGGCAAGGCTTACAGAAATATTGCAAAGAGGATATTAGGCGAGCAGGTACCTTTCATGGACCTTGATGTACAAGAGACTATACTGAGCAAGGTCAAGAAAATGTTTGGGTTGGCTAGATAGGGGTGAATGACTATGATGGATTTATTCAAACTTTTTGGTAAAAACTCTAAATCGAGCAAGAACATAGCGAAGGAACGTCTAAAACTCGTACTAGTTCATGACAGGGCAAACTGCTCAGACAAATTTTTAGAGAGCGTAAAGGAAGATCTTATAAGAACAATTTCAAGTTACATAGAGATCGATGAAGAGGGCTTGGAGATTAAAATGACCAAGTCCAGGAATACAACCGAAGGCACTGTGCTTTCGGCACTAGTTGCAAACATACCAATAAAAAAGGTTAAAGACATGAGAAGGTAACTATGACAAGGGGATTCCGTTATGGAATTTCCTTTTATTTTCGGACAGACTCCTGGAGGAACAGATGGAATTTAGAAAATTAAAGGCTTTTGACTGGAAGCTGCTGGCCATAATCTGTGCTATATTCTGCATAGGAATGGTTGCCTTAAGCAGCGCGACGCATTCCAACATAGAGGGATTCAACAGACAGCTCAAGATACAGGGAGCCTCGTTTATTATAGGCATGCTGATAATGGCGGTCATGCTGCTTTTTGACTACAACAGCTTTGCGAAGTATCAAAAGCAAATTTATATCGCCAACATACTCTTGCTGCTTATAGTGTACCTGCCGGGCCTTGGTATAGCACGGGCAGGAGCCAGGTCCTGGATAAATCTCGGCTTCATAGATTTGCAGACTTCAGAGCTTGTCAAGATAGGCTTCATACTGTCGTTTGCCAAATTTTTGGAGGACAAGAAGGGAAGAATAAACAACTTCAAGGATCTCCTTCCGATAGCGGCATATGCAGCGCCCATAGTGCTGCTTATACTTAAGCAGCCGGATCTGGGTACTGCCATAGTTTTCATGTCTATAATATTCGGAATGCTGTTTGTCTGCGACATAAATCTAAAGATGGTTGCGAAAATTGCTGCGGCCGGTCTTTTGTCAATACCAGCCATATATCCTTTTCTTGAAGCCCACCAGAAAGTCAGAATAGATGCGTTCATACATCCGGGGGATCCCAGCTTTGAAGGTAACTACCAGGTAATACAGTCGATGATAGCGATAGGTTCGGGCAAAATTTTCGGCAAGGGGCTCTTCAAAGGGACTCAAAACCAATATGATTTTTTGCCGGTGCAGGATTCGGACTTCATATTTGCAGTGCTTGGAGAAGAGTTCGGATTTATAGGTGCTTGCCTGCTTGTTGTGCTGTTCTACTTTTTTCTGAAAGGGATAATATCCATTTCCAGGAATTCGAAGGATTTTTACGGCACACTTGTAAGCACAGGCGTGCTCTTCATGTTCCTGTATCAGATAGTTCAAAACATTGGCATGACAATGGGGCTAATGCCTGTAACAGGCGTTACGCTGCCTCTTGTTAGCTACGGGGGAAGCTCCATGGTGACTAGCCTTATGGCCCTTGGCCTTGTATTCAACGTGTCCATGCGGAGGAAGAAAATCAATTTCTAATTTGGAGGTTATTTTATAATTATGACAGAGAGAGTAAATATCGAAAAGCTGCTCAAGAAGGTCGAAAAGCCGGCCAGATACATCGGAAATGAAGTAAATGCATGCAAAAAACAAGTGGATGGGAACACGGTGAGATTCGGATTTTCATTTCCCGACACATACGAGGTTGGAATGAGCTTTCTTGGACTTCAGATACTCTACAATCTGCTCAACAGCATGGAAAACGTCTATTGCGAAAGAGTTTTTGCGCCCGCTGCCGACATGGAGAAGCTGATGAGGGAAAACGGCGTACCTCTTTTTGCCCTGGAATCGAGACATCCTGTTAAGGATTTTGATTTTCTTGGCTTTACGCTTCAGTATGAGCTTTCTTATACAAACATACTAAATATGCTGGATCTTGCGGGAATACCGCTTCTGGCCAAGGATAGAACGAATGCAGATCCTTTCATAATAGTGGGAGGCCCATGCGCATACAATGTTGAGCCCATAGCCGATTTTACTGATATAGTCGTGCTTGGAGAAGCTGAGGAAGCCATAGCCGAAATAATGCAAAGCTACAAGGAGTGGAAGAAAGAGGGCGGCAACAGAGAAGAGTTCCTGCTCCAGATAGCAAAGGACGTAGATGGAGTCTATATTCCAAGCTTTTACGAGGTTTCCTACAATGAGGATCTGACTATTTCAGGAATATCATGCACTAAGGACGGAGTGCCGGCCACTGTCAGCAAGAGGATCATAAAAAATATGGACACTTCATATTATCCGGACAAGATAATTGTGCCGTTTATAGACATTGTGCACGACCGTATAATGCTGGAGGTTTTCAGAGGGTGTACGAGAGGCTGCAGGTTCTGCCAGGCAGGAATGGTATACAGGCCAATCAGAGAAAGAAGCATGGACAGCTTAAAGAGCAATCTCAAGAAGCTGGTAGACAGCACGGGCTACGAGGAGATATCGCTCTCATCGCTCAGCACGAGCGACTATTCGCATATAGACGAGCTGACTGAATATATACTCAGGGAGTATGCCGAGAAGGAGAAAATTTCGCTTTCACTGCCTTCTCTGAGGCTTGACAATTTCTCATCCGAGCTTGCTCAGAAGATCCAGGAAGTAAGAAAAAGCGGTTTAACATTTGCTCCAGAAGCAGGTACTCAAAGGTTAAGAGACGTAATAAACAAGGGCATTACCGAAGAAAACCTTGAGACAACAATGAAGAAGGCATTCACTCTGGGCTGGAAAAACGTAAAGCTCTACTTTATGATAGGCCTTCCGACGGAAACAGAGGAAGACCTGCACGGCATAAAAGTGCTCGCATACAATGTCATAGACTATTTCAGAGAGGCGAACGGCGGGAAACTGGGCAAGCATTTCAATGTGACAATAAGCACATCATCGTTCGTGCCAAAGCCGTTCACACCTTTCCAGTGGGAGCCGCAGGACAGCATCGCTCTGCTGAGAGAAAAGCAAAGATACCTTTCAGAGAGACTCAGGAACAAAAATATAAATTACAAATACCACGACACCAAGACTAGCTTCCTTGAAGCTGTATTTGCCAGAGGAGACAGAAGGCTTGGCAAGGTCATACTTGATGCATACAGGAAGGGTTGCAAGTTCGACGGTTGGGAGGAAAGCTTCAGGTTTGATCTTTGGGAAGAAGCATTCAAAGATAACGGGGTAAGCATGGAATTCTATGCCAACAGAAGAAGAGAATACGATGAGATACTGCCTTGGGACCACATAGACACAGGTGTAAGCAAACAGTTTCTAATAAATGAAAATGAAAAGGCCAAAAGAGGCGAGCTGACTTCAGACTGCAGGAAGGGCTGCGCCGGGTGCGGAGTCAACTTGGATATTGCAGGAGGTTTATGCTAATGCCGCTGATAAGAAGTAAATTCAAAAAAGAAAAAGACATGATATATATATCTCACTTGGATCTCCTGAGGCTTCTTGAGCGCTCGCTTAGAAGAGCGGGGATAAAGCCTGAATTCACGCAGGGCTTCAACCAGCACCCCAAGATTTCATTTGCACAGGCGCTCTCCCTGGGAACCGCAAGCCAGGGTGAGTATGTGGACATAGAAATAGAAGAGGACATTGATGCTGAGGAGTTCAAATCCAGGCTGAACAAGGTTCTTCCGGACGGAATAGAGTTTGTGCTTTCAAAGCTCATGGAGGGCAAGGTAAACGCGCTAATGGGCGAGGTTACTCATGCACGGTATGTAATATGCATAGAGTTGCTTGAGAATATGGACAAAGCGGGAGTTCAAAGCGAACTCGATAAGTATATGAGGCTTGAAAACATATTTGTAGAGAAAAAGACTAAGAAAGGCGACATAAAACAGCTTGACGTAAAGGCTATGATAAGGGATATCGGAATACTTATGGTTGAAGACAACAAAGTATATCTTGGAACCGTGCTAACGTGCGGTTCTGTTTCAAACCTCAAGCCTGAGCTGCTTTTACAGACAATACTTGACAACACAGGCCTTCGCTTCGATGTTGATGAGTCAACTATACAAAGGATTGACATATACACACTGCGCGACGGCGAGCTTGTCGCTCCAATGTAAATGGCGGTGCATGGATTGGATAAGCTGATAATTGACAAAGGAATGTTTCAAACCACCAGAGTCAGGCTTAGGGACAAGGAAATTGTCGAAATTTCAATTTGCAGCAGAGACGAGATTAGCCTGGTGGGAAAAGTCTACAGAGGGCGAGTCACGAGGGTGGTCGGCGGAATAAATGCGGCATTTGTCGACATAGGAGAAGCCCAGAATGCATATTTGCAGCTGAGCGGAAAAAGTCAGGTTCGGCAAGGCGAAGACATACTAGTTCAGGTTGTTAAAGACGCAGACGGCGGCAAGGGAGCCAAGCTGACGCTGGACGTGTCGATTCCGGGAAGGTACAGCGTGTACTTGCCGCTTGAAAAGGTTGTCAGAGTGTCAAAAAGCATAGAAAGCCAGAATGAAAGAGAGCGGCTTCTATCTTTGGGCGAAAGTATCGCAGGAGGAGATTTCGGTCTTGTGATAAGAACTCAGGCATCGGGCGTAGGACAAGATGATTTGATAAGAGATTTGAATGAACTACAAGGAATATGGGAGTCTGTAAGTCAGGAGGGCCGCAGCGGAATGGGGCCAAAGCTCATATACCAGGGACCTTCAATCGCAGAGCAGGCCGCTAAAGCCGTATTAGAAGGCGAGGTAGGCCAGCTCATGATAAATGACACCAGTCTATTCAATGAGCTGATTTCATATTTGAAGCCGCACGGCAAAGAAGCCGTTTCCAGAGTAGAGCTTTTCGACAAGAGCAGCGACATATTCGACTATCTGGGAATCAAAAAGAGGATAAAGAGCCTGAGCAGCAAGAGGATATGGCTCAAAAGCGGAGGCAACATAGTTATTGAAAAAACCGAGGCTCTGACAGTGATTGACGTTAATACGGCAAAAAGCATAAAGGGCCACAGTGCAGAGGATACGATATATAAAACCAACTTGGAAGCGGCAGACGAAATAGCCACACAGATAAAGCTAAGGGACTTAGGTGGAATAATACTTGTAGATTTCATAGATATGAAGTCAGCCAAAAACAGAGCCGAGTTACTTTCAAAGATGAAATCACTCTTTGCCTTTGAGCGTGGGAAGACAATTATATACGGCTATACCGAACTGGGGATAATGGAAATATCAAGAAAAAATGAGAAAAAGGATATTTCGGCGCATCTGCTCGAGGAATGTCTGTGCTGCAAAGGGAATGGGAGACTGCCGTCAAGGCTGGCCCTGCTTGACTTGCTCGAAAAAGAAGTGCGCAGAATAAAGACTCACGCCGCGGTCGAATGTGTAATGTTCGAGCTTGATATTCAATTCTATGAAACAATCTCACAGAACTCTTTTGCGGAAATCAGGGAAATTTCCAGGGAGCACGGCTTGGTAATACTCTTGGTCGGCTCGTTTGACATGTACCAGGGCGGGTTCAAAATTGCAGCTATGGGAAGCCTGAAAGAGTTGCTGGAAAAAGCGAAAAAATACAGAGTATTTGAAGAAATACAAAGCTAGTTTGAATTGACAAAACATTTTACTTCTGGTAACATATATAAGGTAACCGCTCAGAATGGGTTTTTAAAGCCTTAGGGCTACCTGATTCTGGCGAGTCTGGTAAAGAGGAGGTGCGGTATGTACGCAATAGTTGAAACTGGCGGAAAGCAGTATAGGGTTCAGGAAGGCGATGTTATATTCGTAGAAAAGCTAGATGTAAATGAAGGTGATTCAGTTACTCTTGACAAGGTTCTTGTTTTTTCTAAGGATGGAAGCATAAAGCTTGGAGCTCCTGTAGTTGAAGGTGCAAAGGTTGAGGCGAAAGTTGTTGAAAACGGAAAGGCTAAAAAAGTCATAGTTTTCAAATACAAGGCTAAGAAGCATTACAGAGTTAAAAAAGGCCATCGTCAGCCTTACACAAAGCTTCAGATAGAAAAGATAGTAGGATAGATGATTGAAATAAGCATCCAGAGGCATAAAGCCGGACATGTCGAGGGATTCGAAGTCTCAGGACATGCTAATTTTGATGAATATGGGCGTGATATTGTATGCTGTGCAATATCCGTGCTTGCCCAGACAGCGATAATGGGACTAGTTGAATACGTAGGGTTAGACTGCAAATACGAGATTGAAGACGGCTATCTCATTTGTAGAATTCTCGAAGAAGCCGATTCGCAAAAACGCATCAAGATTGATGCCATAGTCGAAACCATGATTCTGGGAATGAATAACATAAAACAAGGATATCCTTCCTACGTTACGATTGAGTGCAAGGAGGTGTAGCACATGCTTTTCAATATGAATCTTCAGTTATTCGCGAGTAAAAAAGGAGTAGGTTCTTCTAAAAACGGCCGTGACTCTATATCAAAGAGACTTGGCGTTAAGAGAGCTGACGGACAGACAGTTCCTGCAGGAAGCATTCTTGTAAGACAAAGAGGAACAAAGATACATCCTGGAAACAACGTTGGCAAAGGATCGGATGATACTCTGTTTGCACTTGTAGATGGAGTAGTTAAGTTCGAAAGAAAAGACAAGAAAAGAAAACAAGTTAGTATTTATGCTGCAGAATAAGCAGCTTAAAGGAGTGTCTTTAGACACTCCTTATTTAATGCAGTTTGTAAATACAAAGCTTTGTCGTGTATTATTAAAAAAAGGGTGATTATATATGTTTGTAGACAAGGCGAGAATTTTTGTCAAAGCAGGCAACGGCGGTAACGGCGCAGTTGCATTTAGAAGAGAAGTATACGTACCGGCCGGAGGACCAGCCGGAGGAGACGGCGGTAACGGCGGCAGCGTAATAATAAAGGCCGACAATTCACTCAGGACTCTAATGGACCTCAAGTACAAGCTCAAGTATTCGGCGGATCCGGGCGATGACGGAAAGGGAAGCAACATGCACGGCAAGGATGGTGCACCGCTTGTCATTGTCGTACCTCCGGGAACAATAGTAAGGGACGAGAAGACAGGCCTTGTAATAGGAGACCTAAAGCACGATGGCGATTCTGTAATAGTTGCCAGAGGCGGAAGAGGCGGAAAAGGCAACACGCACTTCAAAACGGCAACAAGACAGGCTCCGAGCTTTGCAAAGGCGGGAACCTTCGGCGAAGAAAGATTTGTCGTGCTCGAGCTCAAGCTCCTTGCGGATGTGGGTCTTGTGGGATTCCCAAACGTAGGTAAGTCGACATTCCTTTCTATTGTTACAAAGGCAAAACCGAAGATAGCAAACTATCACTTCACTACGCTTACGCCAAATCTGGGCGTTGTCCAGACCAAGTTTGGAGATAGCTTCGTGATGGCGGATATACCTGGTCTTATCGAAGGAGCCCACGAGGGCACAGGACTTGGACATGATTTCCTAAGGCATGTTGAAAGGACAAAGGTGCTCATCCACATTGTCGACGTGTCCGGAATGGAAGGCAGGGATCCAATTGACGACTTCGAAAAGATAAACAGCGAGCTTGAAAAATATAACCCAATGCTTGCCAAGAGGCCGCAGATTGTAGTTGCCAACAAGATGGATCTTCCGGGAGCAGAGGAGAACTACGAGATATTCAAGGCGGAAATAGAAAACAAAGGCTACAGGGTGTTTTCAATGTCTGCAGCTACGAGAAGAGGCGTAGACGAGGTTGTGGCCTATGCGGCTCAGCTACTCAAAGAGGTTGAGGAAGTCGAAGTCGTTTCCAAGGACGAGATAATTTCAAACCTTGCGTCACTTTATCAAAGCGATGCCGAAATTGAAATAAGACTTGAGGACGGAGCCTATGTGATTGAAAGCAAGGCGCTTGACAATCTGCTCTACTCTGTCAACTTCGAGGACATGGAGTCTATAAGATACTTCCAAGCCGTGCTTGAAAAGAAAGGCATCTTCAAAAAGCTAAAGGCTATGGGAATCAAAGACGGAGACCTTGTAAAGATATACGAGCTTGAATTTGAATATTACGAATAAATTTTGGAGGTACACCGCGTGCTTAATGGAAAGCAAAGGGCATATTTAAGGTCTATAGCAAATGGGATTAAGCCCATAACGCAGATAGGGAAAGAGGGAGTTTCGGACGCTTTTCTAAAGCAGCTCAGCGAAGCCCTTGAAGCCAGAGAAATTGTCAAGGTGACAGTACTCGAAAACAGTGGCCTCGACGTAAAGGAATGCGCGAACGAAGTTGCACAGAGTCTCAGGGCTGAGTTTGTTCAGGCTATAGGCTCTAAGTTTACAATATACAGAAAATCAAAAGACAAACCTGTCATAAATATTCCAAAAAAATAATGCTGCATGTCAAAAGCGATACCTGTTTTGAACAGGTATTTTTTTTGTATTCAAATGCCTGGACTTCAGAATTCATTTAATGACTTCAAATTGTATGCGAAATGATGTATAATAATTTAGTGATTTCAAACGGAGGCTAGACATGAAAACTGCTGCATACAGGATAGGCATAATGGGTGGAACTTTTGATCCGATTCACAACGGACATCTTGCCATGGCTGAGGCTGTAAGGGAAGCTTTTGGACTGAGCAAGGTGCTGTTTGTCCCCTCGGGGAATCCGCCGCACAAGAGAAGAACCGAAATAGCAGACAAGCAGCACAGATACAATATGGCAATACTTGCGACAAACAGCAATGCCATGTTCGAGGTATCTCCCGTGGAGATTGAGAGGGAACAGCTCTCATATACTGTTGATACGCTGAAAATTCTCAAGGAAAAATACAGAAATTATGAAATATTTCTCATAATGGGAGCGGATGCTCTGTGTGATATCGAATCTTGGAGCCGCGTGGACGAGCTTTTCGGGCTTTGCAGAGTGGTAGGCGCTACAAGACCGGGAATCGACATAGAGGAGTTCAAAAAAGAAATAGACAAGACGCAGAAGAAATACAATACTCAAATACTCCATGTGCACGTGCCTTCGCTTGACATATCTTCAACCGATATAAGGGTAAGAGCAAAAAAAGGTGCATCGATAAAATACCTTATTCCGGAAGAAGTGGAAAAGTATATATACAAGTATGAACTGTACAGGTGATTAGAATGAATATTGACGATATGAGCGAAAAACTCAGGGAGAAGCTTAGCCACAAACGATATAAGCACACAATGGGCGTTCTTGAGATGGCGCGAAGGCTGGCAGAGCGGTATGGCGCAGATGTGTCCAAGGTAGAGTTGTCAGCTCTTTTGCATGATTGCGGCAAGGACATGGATTCAAGGGAACTGCTTGAATATGTAAGGAGCAATCGTGTGGAGCTTGACGAAATAGAAGCAAAGCAGCTTGAACTGGCTCACGGAGTTATCGGAGCACACCTAGCCAGGGCAGAGTTCGGTGTGGATGACACCGAGGTGCTCTCAGCCATTCGTTTTCATACAACCGGAAAAACAGACATGACACTGGTTGAAAAGATAGTATATCTGGCGGATTTTATTGAGGAAGGCAGGAAATATCCAGGGGTTCAGTTGCTCAGAGAGCTTTCATTTGAGGATCTGGACAGTGCGATTCTCCTTTCCTTTGACAATACAATAAAGCATGTAATTTCACAAAAAAAAATACTCCATACAAGAACTGTTGAAGCCAGGAATTTCATATTGGAGCAGATGGAGAATATGCGGGGTGCTAATTAATGAGATATTTTTTTAAGGTCTTTGCCATATCGTTCATTATATTCACAATGACAATGAGTGCGGGACTAATTTTTGTAACATCGAAAATAGACAGCGCTCCAGCTCAGGATGACTTTGCGGGCAATCCGGTGGAGCTTGACGAGAAAGACCAGAGCAGAATAAACATACTCCTGCTCGGCGTTGACAGCCTCGAGGGGGAGGGCAACGAAGCCACAAGAACGGATACGATGATACTATTCACCCTCGATCCCAAGACTGACACGGCAGCCATGATATCCATACCCAGGGACACAAGGGTCAAGCTAAGGGGCAGGAGCGGCTACACAAAGATAAATGCAGCGAACGTATATGGAGGGGTTGATCTTTCGGTAAAGACGGTCAAGGAGCTACTGGGCGTGCCAGTGCACCACTATGTAAAAGTGGATTATCAGGCGCTTTTCAAGACTGTTGATGATATAGGAGGGGTTGAAGTTGACGTGCCAATAAGGATGAAATACGATGATCCTTATGCAACTCCGCAGCTTCACATAGACCTTCAAAAGGGTGTCCAGACTCTTGATGGCAAAAAGGCTATGCAGTTTCTGAGATTCAGAAAAGGCAACAGAGGCTACCCGAGCTATCCTGACCAAGACCTGGGCAGAATACAGGCGCAGCAGGCCTTTATGCAGTCCCTGCTGAAAAAAGCACTAAGCCCTACGGGAATACTCAAAGTGCCTGACTATATCGAGACGCTGCATATGTATGTGGAATCCGACATGAAGGTCAACGACATGATAAAGATAGCCTACAAGGGTAAAAAGGTCAATGCCGATGACATAACAAAGGTTACTTTCCCGGGAGAGCCTGCTACAATAGGCGGTGTGGCTTACTATCAGCCGGACATGGATGAATATGATGAAATCAAGGCGCAGTTATTTCCTGTAGAGTAAGAGGTGATTATATGAATGATGAAATCAAGGCGATTGTTAAGACGATTTATGACTCCATAGATGACAAACAAGGCGATGACATAAAAATACTCAACCTTACAGGACTTTCGCCTATTGCCGACTACTTTGTCATTGCCACTGCAGGTTCGGATAGGCAGGCGAAGGCCATAGTCAAAGAGATTGAAGACAATCTTGCCAAGCGGAGCGTATTTGCCAGGGGCAGGGAAGGACTTTCAGGCGCAACCTGGATACTTCTTGACTTTGGCGATGTAATAGTCCATATATTCAAGGGAGAGGAAAGAAAGTTCTATGATCTCGAGAGGATATGGAAGGATGCCAAGGACGAAAAGATTGAAAATCTCTAATTTTAATCTTAGCACTTGATATTGGGCAACAGTTTTTATATAATAATTTCTAATGAACAGTTAATATAAAGAGAAAGTCTGGAGCAGTAGAGGATTTTCATTGATTTTCAGAGAGCTGGTGGACGGTGAAAACCAGCATATGAAGCCCTTGAACTTGCCAGATGAAGTTTCTCAGGTTGGCTGCCTTTAAAAAGCCTCAGAGTGGGACTGATTATTAATCAGTCCAATTAGGGTGGTACCGCGAAAAGATCTAGTCCTTTCGTCCCTAACCGGGATGAGAGGACTTTTTATTTTTTGAGAAAAAACAGGAGGTGCTGTATGTCAACATATAACTTTAGCAGTATTGAAAAAAAATGGCAGAAAATATGGGATGAAACTGAAGCCTTCAAAACAGTTGAAAATGACAAGCCGAAGTACTACGTGCTTGAAATGTTCCCTTATCCTTCGGGCAAGATTCACATGGGTCATGTCAGAAACTATTCTATAGGCGACGTAGTGGCCAGATACCTTAAAATGAACGGATACAATGTGCTCCACCCTATGGGCTGGGATGCTTTTGGATTGCCGGCTGAAAACGCGGCAATAAAGCACGGTTTCCATCCTTACAAGTGGACAATGGAAAATATGGATGAGATGAGGACTCAGCTGAAGCTGCTTGGACTTAGCTATGACTGGGACAGGGAGGTAGGCACATGCCATCCTGACTACTATAAGTGGACACAGTACATTTTTCTCAAGTTCTTCGAAAAAGGTCTTGCATACAAGAAGAAGTACCCTGTAAACTGGTGCCCATCGTGTGAGACTGTGCTTGCCAACGAGCAGGTGGTAGGCGGCGAATGTGAAAGATGTTCATCTGTTGTAGTCAAAAGGGATCTTGAGCAATGGTATCTCAAGATTACAGACTATGCAGAGGAGCTGCTTGCTGATCTTGACAAGCTTGACGGCTGGCCTGACAAGGTAAAGACCATGCAGAAAAACTGGATAGGCAAGAGCATAGGAGCCGAGGCCGATTTTCCTATAGAAGGCTTTGAAAAGAGCATGAAGATATTCACAACAAGACCGGACACCATATATGGCGTTACGTGTATGGTGCTTGCGCCTGAACATGAATATGTCGATGAGCTTGTCGCAGGCACTGAATATGAGGAGCCGGTGAAAGCGTTCAAACTTAAAATGCAGTTGATGAGCGAGATAGAGAGAACCTCGACTGAAGCCGAAAAAGAGGGTATTTTCATAGGCAGATATGCTATAAATCCTATAAATGGGGCTAAAGTGCCTATATACATCGCCAATTATGTACTTGCGGACTACGGAACCGGCGCCATAATGGTTGTGCCTGCGCACGACGACAGGGACAGGGAATTCGCAACGAAATACGGCATAGAGATAATAGATGTAATAGACGAAGATGGCAAAACCATAAATTCAGCAGAGTTCAGCGGAATTGACTACAAGGAGGCTGGAGAGAAGATTACAGCCAAGCTGGAAGAAATGGGCATAGGAAATAAGACCGTAAACTTCAGACTCAGAGACTGGCTTATATCGAGACAAAGATACTGGGGCTGCCCTATACCTGTTGTATACTGCGACAAATGCGGCATAATGCCAGTAAAGGAAGACAGCCTGCCAGTGATGCTGCCAACAGACGTAGTATTCAGCGGCAAGGGTGAGTCTCCGCTTACTACATCAGAGGAGTTCATGTATACTGAATGTCCATGCTGTGGCGGAAAGGCCAAGAGGGAAACCGACACAATGGATACCTTCATAGATTCATCGTGGTATTTCCTAAGATTTATAGACCCTAAGAATGAGAGCCTGCCTTTCGACAAGCAGCTAGTACAAAAGTGGATGCCTGTAGACCAGTATATAGGAGGAGTCGAGCACGCAATACTTCACCTTCTGTACTCGAGATTCTTTGTAAAGGCGCTTAGGGACTGCGGAATGCTTGATTTTGAAGAGCCTTTCAAGAACCTGCTCACTCAGGGAATGGTGCTAAAGGACGGCTCAAAGATGTCTAAATCCAAGGGCAATGTTGTAAGCCCTATCGAAATAATAGAAAAATACGGCGCCGATACTGCAAGGCTGTTCATATTGTTCGCGGCTCCGCCTGAAAGAGACCTTGAGTGGTCAGACCAGGCCGTAGAGGGCTGCTACAGGTTCATAAACAGGATATGGAGGCTTGCTGGCGATATACTCGAGATGGAAGGCGCAGCTGCTTCTTCGGAGTTTACAAAAGAAGACAAGCAGATGAGCTACGCGCTCAATGCGGCAATAAAGAAGGTAACAGACGACGTGTCCGGAAGGTTCAACTTCAACACGGCTATATCTGCGCTAATGGAGCTTATAAACGAGATGTACAAGTACAAGGATCTGCCTGACAGAAAGCCGGAGCTCCTCAAGGCTTCGCTTGAGAGCCTTATACTCATGATATCTCCTTTCATACCTCACGCCGCTGAAGAACTCTGGGAGATGAGCGGCAAGCAGGGAAGCGTTCACGAGCAGTCATGGCCTTCATACGATGAGGATGCGCTTGTGAAGGATGAGGTTGAAGTTGTAATACAAATAAACGGCAAGGTCAGAGGCAAGATGAGCATACCTTCAGGAGTTTCCAAGGAAGAAATGGAAAAGCTTGCTCTCGAAGATGCCAGAATCAAGGAGCTTGTAGCAGACAAGAGCATAGCAAAGCTCATAGTCGTGCCTGGAAAGCTTGTGAATATAGTAGTCAAATAGAGATAAAGAAAAGACGGGGGAAGTATCCCCGTCTTTTTTTGAAAAGGGGGAGCTTGTATGATTGGGACGCTAGTAAATGTGGCTGCAATAGTGGCGGGGAGCATTGCAGGTATAATGATCAGGGGGATGAACACGGAGAAATTCAGTGACACGGTGATTAAGGGCATAGCGCTGTGCGTAGTTCTAATTGGAATGAGCGGTGCGCTTGAGGAGGCCAACCTGCTGCTTGTAATTTTTTCGATAGTTATAGGAGGAGTTATAGGAGAAGTAATAGACATAGACCAAAAACTCATAAAGTTCGGAGAGCGCCTGGAAGAACTCTTCAAAGGAAGAGGGGGCAAGATAGCAGAAGGTTTTGTAAGCTGCACGCTTATATACTGCGTCGGCGCTATGGCGATAGTGGGAGCGCTCGAGAGCGGCCTCAAGGGAGATCACAGCACACTGTTTGCAAAATCGGTTCTGGATGGTGTATCGGCGATAATATTCGCATCCACAATGGGCATAGGCGTGATGATATCGGCAGTGTCTGTTCTCCTATATCAGGGGGCGATAACCTTGGGAGCGGGTTTTCTAAAGGGCATACTAACGCAGCAGGTGATCTCAGAAATGAGTGTTGTAGGCAGCCTGCTCATCATGGGAATAGGCTTTAACATACTCGGAGCCAGCAAGATAAAGGTAGCAAACCTACTTCCGGCAATACTAGTGCCGGTTGCATACCATATTATAATGGGCATAATATGATACTGGAGATTATTTTCTGATAATTTGAAAATGATGTTGAAAAATAAAGATATGTATAGTAGAATATTAGACGTTAAGTGTTTTACACAAATTAATATTCGTTATTGGATTTGACCTTGTTTAGAGGCGCTTTAATTAAGAGTATTTCCGCGGAGCCGGCAAGCTGTGAAGAGGAATGAAAGGAATTGAAGCCGAAGGAGGATTAGTTGCCATCTAACCGTCCTGGCTGTGCGCAGAACATGCGTATGGTTGTCATCCGAATCCGGATGGAGAGCTAAAAGGGTTTGTCGAGTGCTTACTAGAATGCAGCTTGGGCAAAACCTTTGTTGCATTTTTTTTAATTTTTGGAGGTGTTGAGATGAATATTGTTGTACAAAAATATGGGGGAAGTTCGGTTGCTACGCCAGAAAAAATAAAACGCATAGCAGAGACTGTAATCAAACGCAAGAAAGCCGGAGATTCAATGGTAGTTGTAGTATCGGCTATGGGGAAAAGCACAGACCAGCTTATAGCGCTAGCTAAGAGCGTAAGCGAAAAACCAAGCAAAAGAGAACTGGATGCGCTTATATCAACAGGCGAGATGGTTTCAAGCTCGCTGCTTTCGATGGCGATACAGGAGATGGGGCATGATGCTGTGTCGCTGAATGCATATCAAATAGCCATAAGAACTGATGGGACATACGGGAAATCAATAATACAAAGCATAGATGACAGTGTAATAAAAAGACATCTCGAATCGGGAAAAATCGTGGTTGTTGCAGGATTCCAGGGGATATCAGAATCTTATGACCTCACAACATTGGGAAGAGGCGGCTCGGATACGACAGCCGTTGCAATAGCTGCAAGACTTGGAGGGGTGTGCGAGATATATACTGACGTAGAGGGCATATATTCATTAGATCCAAGGCTCTATAGCGAAGCCAAGAAGCTTGAGGAGATAAGCTATGAAGAGATGGTGGAGCTTTCTGTTCTGGGAGCTAAGGTTATGCACTCAAGGTCGGTTGAACTGGCTCAAAAATACAACATACCAATATATGTGGGTATGAGCTGCAGCGATACTAAGGGAACTTATATTAGGGAGGTTAAGAACATGGAAAACAAACCAATAACAGGAATTGCAGTATCTGACGCTGATGTGGCGGTTACTTTGGAAAATATAAATTTCGACATAAATCTGCTTGCGGACATATTCGAGTCGATAGCCAACAAGAAGATAAACATAGACATAATAAGCCAGACGGCTCCGCTGCATGGTAAAGTCAACCTGTCGTTCACAATACCAGCAGAGGATCTGGACGAATGCATAAGTACTGTATCGAAATTTGCCGGACAGGAGGATATAATAGTAGATGAGGATATCACTAAGTTCTCTGTTGTTGGTATAGGCATGAAGACGACTTCGGGAGTTGCCTCCAAGATATTCAAGATATTCAAGGAAAACAGCATTCAGGTTAAGATGATTACAACGTCTGAAATCAAGATAACTTGCGCCATAAAGAGGGAAGACAAGAGCAAGGCTGTGGAAATAATAGCAAAGGAATTCAATCTGTAAGCCGGGAGAGGTGCTAATGATAACATTTGGAAATTACAGCGTGGAGGGCAACAGTCTCTGCTTGCAGGGCAGGAAGCTTTCCGACATGGCAAGAGAGTACGGTACGCCGCTATACGTATATGATGAGGACTATATAAGGGACAATGCCAGACGCTTCAAAAACAGCTTCGAGAGAGGAAAGAATATTGTAACTTATGCCGGCAAGGCTTTTCTGACGCTTGAAATATGCAGGATAATGGCTCAGGAAGGGCTTTCCCTTGATGTAGTGTCGTCAGGAGAACTCTATACTGCTTGGAAGGCAGGTTTTCCTATGGAAAGAGTCCTCTTCCATGGAAACAACAAGACCAGGGAAGAAATCGAACTTGGAGTCGAGCTCGGAATAGGCAGATTCGTAGCAGACAATTTCAGGGAACTCCGTCTCATAGACGAAATCTCGAGAAGCAGGGGCAAGGTCACAAGCGTAATACTCAGAATAACGCCGGGGATAGACGCCCATACGCATGACTACATCAAAACAGGCATGATAGATTCGAAATTCGGATTTTCAATAGTCGACAAGGAGTACATCAAGGCTGCCAAGTACGCGCAGGAGCTTGAGAATGTTGACCTTAAGGGCATTCACTGTCATATTGGCTCGCAAATATTCGACCTCGATCCTTTCTATGATGCCGGCGGCGTAATGCTGGGGCTGTACAAGGAGATAATGGATGAAACGGGAGCTCAGCTTGAGGAGCTGGACATGGGTGGCGGTTTTGGCTGCTACTATATAGACGGCGACAATCCTCTTGAAATAGAAGAATACGTTGAAACAATACTCAAGTCGGCTTCTGAAAATGCCGCCAGGCTAGGAATAAAGGAGCCAAGGCTAATAATAGAGCCGGGCAGGTCAATGGTCAACAACTCTTGTGTTACACTTTACAGTGTAGGCGCTATAAAGGAAATACCGGGAGTGAAAAAGTATGTGGCGGTGGACGGTGGAATGGCCGACAACATAAGGCCGGCGCTCTACCAGGCCCAGTATGACGCAGTATTGGTGGACAGAGTCGAGGATGACAGAGTTGAGACTGTAGCCATAGCCGGAAAAAGCTGCGAGAGCGGCGACATACTCATAAACGAAATCAAAATGCCACTAATTGAAGAGGATGAGATACTTGCTGTGCTCTACACAGGTGCCTACGGCTATTCTATGGCCAGCAACTATAACCTCATCAGAAAGCCTGCAGTGATTTTTGTTTCAAAGAACGATGTAAAGGTTGCAGTTAGAAGGCAGACATACGAAGACATGCTAAAGGAGCAGCTGTAGTTGTACGCAATAGACCGCCGTTAGGCGGTCTTTGTTTTTAAATTATCTTTTATAGGCATGGCTTTTGTAATATAATATAATATAAATACACTAGTCTAATTTGCAGAAGATTAAAAACAATATATATGATATGGGAGGAATTGATATGAGTAAAGAGTTTATAAGCACAGTGAAGGCACCAGCAGCTGTTGGACCGTATTCTCAGGCTGTGAAGGCTGGGAACATGGTGTTCGTGTCAGGCCAGATTCCATTTGTTCCAGAAACGATGGAGCTTGTTTCGGAGGATGTACAGGAGCAGACTGCAAGGTCGCTTGAGAATGTTGTAGCTATACTTGAAGCTTCAGGTGCTTCAATAAAGGATGTAGTTAAGGTTTCTGTTTTCATAAAGGACATGAATGATTTTGGCAAAATAAATGAAGTGTATGAAAAGTATTTCGGCGACCACAAGCCTGCAAGAGCGTGTGTTGAAGTGGCAAGACTGCCTAAGGATGTAAAGGTTGAAATAGAAGCTATAGCTGTTATTGGCTAATAAAGCACATACATATGACTGCCGATTATATCGGCAGTCATAATATTATCGGCATGAGAGAGGGAAAATATGAAAAATTATAGTGTATTCGATGTAATAGGTCCGAGAATGATAGGTCCGTCAAGCTCACATACTGCAGGTGCAGCCAGGATAGCGCTGGCAGCTCGAAAAGTAGCTCATGAAAAAATAAAAAGCGTAAAGTTTTATCTTCACGGTTCATTTGCGCAGACGTACAAGGGACATGGCACTGACAAGGCTCTTGTAGGCGGTTTTATGGGATTTGCAACTGATGATGAGCGCATAAGAAATTCTTTTGAGATTGCCAGGGAAAATGGACTTGAATTTGAATTCATCCCTACAAACCTGGGTGAAGAGCGACACCCAAATACGGTCAAGGTTGTTATGACCAAATACGACGGCACTACCCTAGAAGTCATAGGAGAGTCAATTGGCGGAGGCAATATAAAGATAGTTGGAATAAACGGACTTGATCTTGAATTTACAGGTGCATTCTCGACATTAATAGTCAAGCAATGGGACAAGCCGGGAGCTGCAGCACACATTACAAACTGCGTTGCAAAGAACGACATTAATATAGCCTTCATGAGAATTTACAGAGAAGAAAAAGGCGAAAATGCATTCACAATAATCGAGGCGGACAATGACATACCTGATGAAGTGGTAAATGACATCAAGCTTGACACGTCTATTATTCAGGATGCGTTCATAATAAGGCTTTAAAAAAGGCGTAAAATTTGGACAATATCCAGTTGAGGAAAGGTGAATAAATTTGAATTTTAAATCTGGAAGAGAATTGCTAGAAAAGTGTACAGAAAAAGGCATAAGCATAGCTGAAGCGTGCATACTTAGAGAAATGGAGCTATACGGAAGAAGCAGAGAAGAAATCATAGCTGACATGGATAAAAGCTACAAAATCATGAGGAATGCAATAGAAAGAGGAGTTACGGAAGACCTTGTTTCAATGGGAGGCCTTATAGGCGGCGAGGCAAAAAAGCTAAAGATGAGAAGAGAAAGCACTCCGCCTGTTTGCGGCTCGATTGTATCAAAAGCAATGGGAGCAGCAATGGGAGTGATGGAAGTAAATGCTTCAATGGGTCTTATAGTGGCTGCTCCCACGGCGGGCTCATGCGGAATACTTCCAGGCGCTCTTATTACGGCGGCAGACGAGTTTGGCAAGAACGACGAGGAAATAGTAAAGGCGCTTTTTTCAGCTGCAGCTATTGGTGTGATAATAACAAGAAATGCGACGGTTTCGGGAGCTGAAGGCGGCTGCCAGGCTGAAACAGGAGCAGCTGCGGGCATGGCTGCAGCTGGGATAGTTGAGCTTATGGGTGGTACGCCACAGCAGGCTTTGGATTCCGCTGCAATATGCCTCAAGAATATAATGGGTCTTATATGTGATCCTATAGCAGGCCTTGTCGAGGCTCCATGCCAGAAGAGAAATGCGATAGGCGTTGCAAATGCACTAATAAGCGCGGAACTTGTGCTTGCAGGAATAGGCAGCATAGTTCCGTTTGATGAGGTTGTACAATCAATGTACGAGGTTGGCAAAAGAATGCCTATGGAGCTAAGAGAAACAGCGCTTGGCGGCGTTGCGAGTTCTCCGACAGGGTGCACTCTTTGCAGCAGGATATTCAAATAAAATAATAAAAAACTGTGGTTTCAGATTCTGATTCCACAGTTTTTTTATTCCCTTGTTTTATAACCAATTAAACTGTCATAGCAGGCATGCTGCCCAGCAATGAATAATGTCCGTAATTTGAAGCTTCATTTTCATTTTCTAATGTGGCGGAGATTATGATATCAATTTCATACTTCTGAGAAATTTTATCTAGCTCTTCAAAACAAGGCTCGAGATTGCTGCAACTTTCAGATACGATTTTATTGAGGTCGTCGATATATATCCTTTCGATGTCGTAATCCTGGCTTATTACTCCTCTCAGAAATCCGGAAAAGTTGCCAAGGCTTCCGATTTCATATTCATTGGCAGGAATGAGGCGTATGCTCCTATGCAGGTCGTGGATATGCCTGTTGTCCTTGTCAATGTAAACCAGTTCTCCCTTGAGATTTCCGATTTCATTGTTAGCCATGTCAATCATTTTCTTGGTTTTGCCAGAACCAGCCTTGTCCAAAAGCAATCTTATCATTGGAATCTCCTCCTTAATAATAAAGTTCATTGTTATTTGGATTCCCAAAATAATAAGACTTAAACATAAATATATATATTTGAACTTAAGCATGTCGCTATATGTTGTCAATATCGTACGAAGCCCTTCTCCTTGCTCTCGATTTTTTTCTTCTTTTCTTCAGATTGATAAATCTGATAATAAGACAAAGGCAAAACAGTGAAGCCAATAATAATGAAATGAACTTGGCTGCCTTAAGGCCTACTATCTTAAGCATAAGGTAGTCGAATTTCAAAGTTACGTCATTAAGTGCGACCAGCTTGATTTTTGATAGCAGCGAATCATCCTTGTATATTTCTATATAACCAATCTCAGTTCCTTTTTTCACAGGGAAGTCCAGCTTGTCGTGGAGCACTGTATTTGTTCTAACATTGCTCTTGTCGAGTGTTTCGCCATTTTTAAGCACTATGCTGAAATTGCTCTGCGGGCCATACTTCAAACTGCCCTCGTTGGAGAGGAATATGTGCTTTTCTCCTCTAGCCTCATCTTCGCCGATGACATTTTCAACGTGATAGTTATCAAGACCGTAATCTATAAGAGTTCTGGAGTCAATATAGACGTTTCTCCCCTCGGCCTTTAAAACAACAGAAATGACATTAAGCCCATCCTTTGATGCCGAAGTAACAAGGCAGTTGCGGGCCACATTCGTATAGCCTGTCTTTATGCCGTTTATCACATCATACTTTAGCTTTACGCTGCCGCCCTTGTAATCAATGGTGCTGTTGCTCCATAGGAATTTGTTTGTATTTCTGTACACTCTCCATTCGGGAGTCAGCTCGGTAGGGGGCAGGCTTACCTTTTCAAGCTTCACGGTCTTCCTGAAATCCTCATGCTTCATGGCTTCCTTTGCTATCAGGGCCAGGTCATAGGCGCTTGTATAGTGATCAACGTCAGGCAGACCGTTTGGATTGTTAAAGTGCGTGTCCTTGCAGCCTAGCTCTTTTGCCCTCTTGTTCATTAGGTCCTTGAATTTGTCTGTAGAGCCGCTTATGTGATTTGCCAGAGCTACTGCCGCATCGTTTGCCGAGCGAACGAGCATGAATTCAAGCAGCTGTCTTACAGTGAAGGTCTCGCCTTGTTTGACATACATGCTGCTGCCGTCTATGTAACCAGGATCATAATCTATTGTAACAACATCGTCAAGGTTGCAGTTCTCAACTGTCAAAAGCGCTGTCATAATCTTTGTGGTCGAGGCGGGATACATTTTCTGATGGGCGTTTTTTTCGTAGAGAATTTCAGTTCCGTCGGCATTTATAAGGACTGCTGCTTCGCCGGTGAGGCCAAGCTCATCCTCGCCTTGCGAAAAAGCAGTGATATTCGTTGATATGAAAACAATAAATGAAATAATTATGCAAAGGTATCTTCTCATGCAATACGCTCCCGTGAGTTTAATTTAGCATAAAGTTATCAAAAAACTAATAATAGTATAGCATATAGTGGCTTATTGGGTAATAGGGAATAGGGGGTGATTATTATGAAGATAGAAAAGAAACATCTGTACGTTGTAATTTTGCTTGCAGCTGCTTTTTTGATAGTCTACGGTGCTAGGAGCAAGGCCTCCGAGTACATAGTCAGTCCGGAAAACGAAAAGCAGCAAAGCAGCGAGGTGGAAAATGGAATGGGAACCGAGCCTGCAGAAGACTACTCTGCTACGGTGAAGGTTTTCATAAGCGGCGAAGTGGCAAACTATGGTGTAGTTGAAGTTCCTTATGGAGCTAGGCTGATAGATGCCGTTGAAAAGCTGGGCGGGCTTACGATTGATGCTGACATAAACAGGACTAATCTGGCGCAAAAGCTTGAAGATGGAAATCACTACGTAATACTGAAAATCGGTGAGGAAGCTCTAAATGCCGGCGCGAACCATAGTATGTCTAACTCTGGCGGAGGCGCAGCACAAAACGCTGACGGAAAGATTAACATAAATGCCGCTGACAAGACTGCTCTCATGCAGCTGCCGGGCATAGGGCAGGTGATAGCTGAGCGCATAATAGCCTACAGAGAGCAGGGGCAGGGCTTTAAAAGCATAGAGGATATAATGAACGTTTCGGGGATAGGACAAAAGAAGTATGAGGGCATAAAGGACATGATAACGGTAAAATGAAAATTTCTTTTGTTTTTTCAACATTATTTTCTATAGCAATATCATATCAGTGTATTTGTAGGGATAGATAATTGTGATATACTCAAATATGTTAGTTAATTGCGGAGGTGGAAATATGAAAAGCAGCAAGGACATAAAGCTCACGCAGATGGTAGCAGCCTCAGGATGAGCAGCCAAGATTGGGCCGGAGGATCTGGCCAAGGCGCTTATCGGACTTCCCAAAATGTTCGATGAAAGGCTTCTTGTAGGTTTTGATAAATCTGATGATGCTGCTGTATATAAATTGGACGACAACAAGGCGCTTATACAGACCCTTGACTTTTTTACGCCGATGGTGGACGATCCGTACCTGTTTGGCCAGATAGCGGCCTCAAACTCGCTCTCTGACGTGTATGCTATGGGCGGCAAACCGATAGTAGCCATGAACATAGTATGCTTCCCATCGTGCTATGACATGTCGATTCTGGGAGAAATACTAAAGGGCGGAGCAGACAAGGTGATAGAGGCTGGTGCAATACTGGTTGGGGGTCATACTGTCGATGACAAGGAGCCCAAATACGGTCTTTCGGTTGCAGGACTTGTACATCCAGACAGGGTGCTGGCCAATTCAGGTGCAAAGCCGGGGGACGCTCTCATCCTTACAAAGCCCATAGGCACGGGAATAGTAAGCACCGGCATGAAGGCCGACATGGTGCAAAAAAGCACCGTGGATGAGGTTGTAAAAATAATGGCGCACCTCAACAAGTATGCCGCAGAGGCGCTCGACGGCTTTGAAGTAAACTCGGTTACTGATATAACCGGCTTTGGCTTCCTGGGGCATGCAGCTGAAATGGCAAAGGGCTCCGGAGTGACGCTTGAAATATTCTCTGGGGATGTGCCTGTAATGTCTGAGGCAGAGGAGCTCGCAAAGATGGGGATAATCCCGGCGGGAATGTACAGGAACAAAAAATTCATCCAGGGCGATGTGCTCTGCAAGGGTGTAAGCGAACCTATAATGGACATCTTGTACGATCCACAGACGTCGGGAGGCCTGCTGGTATCAGTTCCACAGGAACATGCCAGGGCTCTGGCCGACAAAATGATAAGCTGCGGCAGCCTTGCGGCAAAGATAGTGGGCAGGGTATTGAGCAAGGAAGAAAAAAGCATAATAGTAATATAATATGGGGCCTCGAGCCCCATTAGCTTTGCGCAATCGAGAAAATAGGAGCTTTTGGTGTTGGTTAGATTTTTCAAGTGTTATATAATCATAATATATTGATAAAAGATTAAAGTTCAAAGGGGTGCAATAATACATATGGATAAAAAGACGCTTTTTTCAAAACTGCCTTCTGTAGACAAGGTCCTGAGCAATGGATGCATAATAGAGCTTGAAAAGCAGTACCCAAGGAGCCTTATAGTAGAGGTGATAAGGGAACAAATTGACATGGCAAGGAAGAAAATACTAGCACTTGCCGAAGGTGAGATGGAAAGCTTCGATATAAATGAGGAAATACTCATTAATGAGATAAAGGACCAGCTGAAGCTGAAATACGCCCTCAAACTCAAAAGGGTCATAAACGCCACTGGGGTTGTAGTGCATACCAACCTGGGCCGATCTCCTATGGCCGAGGAAATCAAGGAGGATCTTTGGCTTATCGCTTCAAGATATTCAAATCTTGAATATGATATTGAAAGCGGCAAAAGAGGCTCGAGATACTCCCATCTTGAGGATATAGTGAGAAAAATCACAGGAGCGGAGGACGTGTTGGTTGTAAACAACAATGCTGCAGCAGTTATGCTTGTGCTTGGAACTATGGCCCAGGGCAAGGAAGTCATAACCTCCAGGGGGGAGCTTGTTGAAATAGGAGGCTCCTTCAGGATACCTAGCGTAATGGAGCAGAGCGGCGCAAAGCTGGTGGAAGTTGGCACAACCAACAAGACGTACGCATCAGACTATGAGGCAGCCATAACTGAAAATACAGGCGCTCTTTTGAAGGTGCACACAAGCAACTTCAGAGTCGTGGGCTTTACAAACACGCCCGAGCTTGAGGAACTAAGGGAGATAGGAGACAAATACGACATACCTGTCATAGAGGACCTGGGTAGCGGCGTATTCATAGATCTTTCTAAATACGGCCTATCATACGAGCCTACAGTAATGGATTCGCTCAGGAAAGGGGCAGACATTGTGACCTTCAGCGGTGACAAGATACTCGGCGGTCCTCAGGCGGGAATAATTGTCGGAAAGAAAAAATATATAGAGAAGATGAAGAAAAACCAGATGACCAGGGCTCTAAGGGTCGACAAGTTCATAATATGCGCCCTTGAAGCCACAATGAGATACTATATCGAGGAAGAAATAGCCATAAAGAAGATACCGACACTTAGAATGCTTACATACACAATAGACGAAATAGAAGAAAAAGCGCAAAGGCTTCATGGTATGATAGGCAGGCTCGGCATTGCGGCTGAGGTCAACATAGAAGTCGGCCATTCACAGGTGGGAGGAGGCTCGCTCCCGCTTGAGAGAATAGAGAGCAGGGTTATATCTATTGTCCCTGAAAGCATGAGCGTGTCAAGGCTGGAAGAGAGCCTCAGGCTCTGCGAGGATCATATAATAGGCAGGATATATGACGAGAAATATATAATAGATGTCAGGACTCTCTTTGACGAAGAATACGAAATAATATGCAACCAGCTGAAAAACATCCTGGGATAGGGAGGATTTATGAAGAACATAATAATTGGAACGGCAGGACACATAGACCACGGCAAGACGACTCTTATAAAAGCCCTGACAGGCAAGGAGACAGACAGGCTGAAGGAAGAAAAGAAACGGGGCATATCAATAGATCTGGGCTTTGCCAATTTTGACCTTCCAAGCGGAAAAAGAGCGGGCATTGTTGACGTTCCCGGCCATGAAAAATTCATCAAAAACATGCTGGCAGGCGTCCATGGAATGGACCTTGTCCTGCTTGTAGTATCTGCAGATGAAGGCGTAATGCCCCAGACTATAGAGCATCTTGAGATACTCAACCTCCTGAACATAAAAAAGGGATTAGTAGTAATAACGAAGGCAGATACTGTAGATACGGAGTTCAAGGAGCTTGTAAAGGAAGATGTTATGGAAAAGCTGGAAGGGACATTCCTTGAGAATGCCGACATTGTCGAGGTGGACTCTATAAGCGGCACCGGCATAAAGGAACTCACAGAGGAAATAGACAGGCTTACTGATGAGGTTGAGGACAAAAACATTGATGCAAACCCGAGGCTCAGCATTGACAGGGTATTCAGCATCAAGGGCTTTGGAACTGTAGTTACAGGCACACTAATAGAGGGTAAGATGAACCTCGATGACGACATGATGATATATCCGGGCGAGATAAAGACTAAGATAAGAAGCCTTCAGGTGCACGGAGAGTCGCAAAAAACGGCTTATGCAGGCCAAAGGGTTGCCATAAACCTTGCAAACGTAAGGGTGGAGGAAATAGAGCGAGGCGACGTTCTGGCAAAGCCAAACTCCATGCAAAGCTCCATGATGGTAGATGTCAAGCTTAAGCTTATTAAGAATCTGGACAGGGGTCTGAGATACTGGGACAGAATAAGGCTGTACCACGGCGCAAAAGAAATACTCGGCAGGGTAGCTTTTCTTGACAGGGAAGAGCTCGCGCCCGGTGAAGAATGCTTCTGCCAGATAAGGCTTGAGGATAACATTGTAGCTAAAAAGGACGACCGCTTTGTCATAAGATACTATTCGCCTATGATAACTGTGGGTGGCGGTGCAATAATAGACACTAATCCAAAAAAACACAAGCGTTTTGACGAGGACGTGCTAAGCTCGCTCAATATGAAGGAAAGCGGGGATCTCCAATACGTTGTGGAAGAAAACATAAGGACGAACTCAAAGGACTATCCTGCTCTTAAGGAGATAGCCAAGACGCTGGGAGAAAATGAGGACATAGTGGCTGAAAACATAAAAGGCCTTGTTGCAGACGGGCGTGTTGTTGATATAAATGGTCTCTACATCCATCTTGAGCATTATGAGCGACTCAAGCAAAAAATATGCGGAACGCTCGAGGAGTTCCACAAGACCAGCAGGCTTAAAAGAGGAATGCTAAAAGAGGAGCTCCGCTCAAGAGTCGAAAGCAAGCTAAAGAGCAAGGATTTTGACATTCTCCTGGACAAGGTTGCGGCAGGCGGAGACATAAGGATTGAAGAAAATCTGGCTTCTATAAGCGGCTTCAAAGTTGAATTCAGTGAAGCCGACCTGAAAATAAGGCATGAGATGGAAGCGACTATAAGGCAGGGCGGTTTCTCTCCTGAGCAGATTGACGTAATAACTGGCGAGAGGCCTGAATACGTTCAGGTGTTTGAGTCCATGGTGGGAGACATGCTGGTAAGGGTTTCTGAAGACATTGTTTTCCATAAAGACATATACGAAAAGGCTCTGGAGCTTCTCAAGGCGCATATTCAAGAAAACGGCGAGATTACGCTCGCTGAATTCAGGGATATGATAGGCGCAAGCAGGAAATACGCGATGCTTCTGCTGGAGGATTTCGACAGAAAGAGGATTACAAGAAGGATAGGAGAAAAACGCGTCCTCTCATAGGAACACAGGAATTAAAGAATATAATAGGAATAGAGGCGTTGCACCGGTATAAAAACTGCTGCGCCTCTTCCTCTATTAAAAATAATAAAGCTGTCTATGTTTGTTATGAAATAAATTATAGATATTTTATATATTTGTGGGTTGAATATCAAAAAAGCTTATGATATAATAAGTTTTGTTCAACAAGAAAATTTGGGAGTAGATGGGTGCTGGTGTGCCCTCTGGTCTTCAAAACCAGTTCGGGGGGTTAAGAGCCTCCTGGGTGGGTTCGATTCCCACATATTCCCGCCAATTATGCAGATTAAGGCTTTGACCAAACAGTTTTGGTTGAAGTCTTTTTTATTAAAAGTCTTTATTTATTTCTGATGATGTTATAAAATTATCTTGTGCGTGTTTTGATTTACTTTTTGAAAATTAGCTCGAAATGTTATAAAATAGTTAATGGGTATCAAAAAGTCGAAAAAGTTTGATTATTTTAATTAATCGACTTTTACAATAAAAAATAATACATAATAATCGAGGAGGCACAATAAATGAACGTTCTAGTAATAAACTGCGGAAGTTCTTCACTCAAGTACCAGCTTATCAACATGCAAAATGAAGAGGTTCTAGGAAAAGGACTTGTAGAGAGAATAGGAATAGAAGGCTCAAAGCTTACTCATGAGGCTGCTGGAAAGAAAATAGTAATAGAAGATCCTATGAAGGACCATAAAGATGCTCTTAAGCACGTGCTTTCGGCTCTTGTAGACAAGGACCACGGCGCTGTTGCAGACATGAGCGAAATATCTGCTGTAGGCCACAGGGTTGTTCACGGCGGAGAGAAGTTTGCAAGCTCTGTTCTAATAACTCCAGAAGTTATGGATGCAATAAAAGACTGTTCAGACCTGGCACCGCTTCACAATCCAGCAAACATAATGGGCATAGATGCTTGTAAAGAGATACTTCCAAATGTTCCTCACGTTGCGGTTTTCGACACTGCGTTCCATCAGACAATGCCAAAATCTTCATACCTATACGGACTTCCATACGAGCTTTATGAGAAGCACGGAATAAGAAAATACGGCTTCCACGGAACATCACACAAGTATGTTTCTGACAGAGCTGCATCTATACTTGGAAAAGACATAAAAGACCTTAAGATAATAACTTGCCACCTTGGAAACGGCGCCAGCATAACTGCTGTTGAGTACGGAAAATCAGTAGATACTTCAATGGGGCTTACTCCTCTTGAGGGTTCAATAATGGGAACTAGATGCGGCGACATAGACCCTGCAATAGTCAAGTTCATAATGGACAAGGAGAACCTAAACGCTGCTCAGGTTGATTCTCTTCTTAACAAGCAGTCGGGCATACTTGGAATGTCATGCATAAGCAGTGACTTTAGAGATGTTGAGAATGCGGCCAACGAAGGAAATGAGCTTGCTCAGGTTGCGCTTGAAGCTTTCGCTAAAAGAGTTAAGAAGTATATAGGCTCTTACATGGCTGAAATGGGCGGAGTAGATGCTGTAGTGTTCACTGCAGGCCTTGGAGAAAACTCTATATCAATGAGAGAAGATATATGCGAAGGACTTGAAGGTCTTGGCATAGTTATAGACAAAGAAAAGAACAACGTAAGAGGAAAAGAAACAGTAGTAAGCACAGATGATTCAAAGGTTAAGATAATCGTAATCCCAACAAATGAAGAGCTTGTGATAGCTAGAGACACAGCTGCGCTAGCAAAATAGTTTGGACGAAATAATAAAAGGTGGATCTAACTCCACCTTTTTTATCTATCAAGTAAAAATACTTGACAAAGAACTTGCGAATTTGTATAATAAATTTGGCAATTTGTTGAGGTGAGTGCATGAAAAATATTAGCCTAGGAGAATTGAAGTCTAGAGAACTGGATATAGTATATCTGGATTTTGAAGAAAAAATAGACTCAATCGATATTGACGGCAGAAGAGTTAAGGTCACTGCGCCTGTGAAGGTAGAAGGCAGCATAGCCAATACCGACGAAGGCATGTATCTTGACTGCAGAATCATGACAGTAATAGAGGATTCCTGCAGCAGGTGCCTTACGAATATTCAGGTGGAGATAGATGCTCAGGCTCAAGGGTTCCTTGTTCACGAAGCTGAAGAGGAAGAGGCTCTTGAGGGAGAAGAGGATGTTTTCTTGTATGAAGGGGAAGTGCTCAACTTCCACAACATAATAAGGGACACTATAATCATCAACACCCCTCAGAAACTGCTCTGCAGCGATGAATGCAAGGGGATTTGCCCAGACTGCGGAGTCGATCTGAACGTCGAGGAATGCAAGTGCAGCAAAGAGCAAAAGGATGAGAGGCTTACAGACCCTCGTTTTGAAAAATTAAAAGATTTGCTATAGAATTAATATTAGGAGGTAATACCAATGGCAGTACCAAAGCGTAAAACAGGAAAATGTGATTCACGTTCAAGAAGAGCGGCAAACATGAAGATGACGGCACCAGGATTTGTGGCTTGTCCTAATTGTCATGAACCAAAGATGCCTCACAGAGTGTGCCCGGAATGCGGACACTACAAAGGCAAAGAAGTAGTAGTTTCTGAATAAGTTTGGGAGGGCATGTAGCATAGTCTACATGCTTTTTTTTTACCAGACTGAAGATGCATTACCTGATGGTTTGTAGAGGTGAGTTTAGTGAGAAAAAAAAGAAAAAGCGAAAGGCAAAGCGAACTCATAGATATGCTCAAGGAAGATCCATTTTATACGGATGAGGAGCTTTCTGAATATTTCAATGTCAGCATACAGACGGTGAGGCTTGACCGGCTTACCCTTGGAATACCAGAATACAGGGAGAGAGTCAAAAAAATAGCCGAATCAAATGTTGAAAAAGTGACAACTCTGATTGGCGGAGAAATTGTAGGAGAGCTAGTGAATCTGGAAATAGGCAGTATAGGCATTTCCATACTAGAAACTACGGATGATATGATATACAGCAAATCGGGCATAGTAAAAGGTCACTACATTTTTGGTCAGGCAGAGTCGCTTGCGATGGCTGTCATTGATGCGCCCGCTGTGCTTCTTGGGGTTGCAAATATAAAGACAATCACCCCTATAAAATCTGGGGAGAAGCTGGTGGCAAAAGCTGAGGTTGCCAGGAAGCGCGGAAGAAAACATTATGTGCATGTAAAGATTAACAATCAGGCCCAGGAACAGGTATTCAGAGGCAAATTCATATTTGACGAGCTTGCGGACAAGGAGGCATGAAGTTGAAGATAGCTATAGATGGTATGGGCGGGGACCATGCACCTTTTTCTACAGTCAAGGGCATAGTTGATGCAATAAATGAGTATGGTGCTGATATTATTGTTACCGGCGACAAGGCTGTTTTGGAAAAAGAATTTCAAAAATACAGCTATGACAAGGGGAAACTTGAAATAGTACATACAACTCAGGTTGTAACTAATGATGATAAACCTGTGAAGGCTGTTAAAGGCAAGAAGGATTCATCAATGATGGTTGCACTTGAGCTAGTCAAAGAGAAAAAGGCTGATGCTGCTGTTTCTGCAGGCAATACCGGGGCTTTGCTCGCAGGAGGACTGTTGGTTATAGGCAGGATATCTGGGGTGGACAGACCGGCGCTCTGCACTGCACTGCCGAGCAAAAAAGGATTTACGCTTCTTCTTGATGCTGGCGCGAACGCCGATTGCAAGCCGCTGAATCTATCTCAGTTTGGTATAATGGGTTCGATTTATGCAAAACAGGTTCTCGGTGTCAAATCGCCAACAGTAGCTATAGTTAATGTCGGCTCTGAGGAAGGTAAGGGGAATGAGCTTACGAAAGCTGCCTATGAGCTTCTCAAGGAGGAAAGCCGTATAAACTTTGTTGGCAATGTTGAAGCCAGGGAGATTCCGGAGGGCAAGGCTGACGTAGTAGTGTGCGATGGCTTTACAGGAAATGTCATACTAAAGCTCATTGAGGGCGTAGCTGATTTTATAATGGGCAAGCTCAAAGGTGTATTCATGGAAAGCATACTCTCTAAGCTGGGAGCTCTGCTTGTCAGGGACGGCCTTAGGAGAATGAAAAGCGAGCTTGACTACTCGGAATATGGAGGAGCTCCATTTGTAGGCGTGGATGGAGCGCTCATAAAGGCTCATGGAAGCTCGGATGCGAAGGCGGTAAAAAATGCAATAAGATATGCGATGAAATATGTCGATGGCAATGTAGTAGGGGAAATCAAGAATTCCCTTCATGGTGAATAGCTTGAAAAGCTAACAGTTGCAAAGGGTTGAGCCTAAAATATCTTGATTTTTATAGACATATAATATATAGTAGAAGTTAGTATCAGGTGCTAACACCTACTATATCAATTGCAAATTTATGAGTAATATTAATCTGGGAGCTGGTGAATTGAACAATATGAAAAAAGCTGGAATCATCGGGGTGGGCGGCTATGTACCTGAGAGGGTTGTAGACAACTTCGAGATGGAGAAAATAGTCGACACTACTGATGAATGGATAACCAGTCGAACTGGTATTAGGCAAAGAAGAATAGCATCAGACAGCCAGGCGACTTCCGACCTTGCGGTAGAAGCTGCCAGGGAAGCTCTGGATTCTGCAGGCATCAAGGCGGAGGAACTGGATCTTATTATAGTGGCAACTCTGACTCCTGATTCCAATATGCCCTCTACGGCATGTATTGTACAAGACAAGATCGGCGCTACCAGGGCTGCTGCATTTGACCTTGGCGCAGCCTGTTCGGGTTTTGTATATGGGCTTGTTACAGGAGCGCAGTTCATACAAACAGGCGCATACAAGAAGATACTGGTTATAGGCGCCGAGACCATGTCAAGAGTGCTCGACTGGAAGGACAGAAGCACGTGTGTTCTTTTCGGAGATGGCGCTGGAGCCGCAGTAATTGCAGAAGTAGGCGAAGACGAGGGGATCGCATCGTTTGAACTCGGCTCTGACGGCAGTGGTGCGGAGTTTCTTATAATACCCGCAGGAGGTTCGAGAATGCCGGCTACCTGTGAGGTTGTACAGGAGAGGCTTAACTGCCTGAAAATGTCAGGTCCGGAAGTGTTCAAGTTTGCTGTGCGGGTAATGGCAGATTCTGCAAAGCGAGTTGTAGAGTCAGCAGGTCTTCAGATGAGTGATATCGATGTCATGATACCTCATCAGGCAAACACCAGAATCATTGAATCATCTTCAAAGAGGTTGGCAATATCGGAAGAGAAAATGTTTGTGAACCTTGACAAATACGGGAATATGTCCGGAGCATCCATACCGTTTGCACTGTATGAGGCACATAGGAGCGGCAAGATAAAAAAAGGCGACAATGTCCTCATGGTAGGTTTTGGCGCTGGACTTACCTGGGGAGCGGCGGTCCTCAAGTGGAGTATATAGCAATTATGTTTTCAGTGGAGGTAGATAAATTTGAATAGGGTTTGCGAGATTTTAAATATAAAATACCCGATAATACAAGGTGGAATGGCATGGGTGGCTACGTCTGAGCTTGCTGCGGCAGTCAGCAATGCGGGAGGCCTTGGAATAATCGCAGCAGGAAATGCACCTGCTGAGGTAGTCAAGGAAGAGATAACAAAGATAAAAAAAATGACTGACAAGCCATATGGTGTGAACGTAATGCTGCTTTCACCGTTTGTGGATGAAGTCATGGAAGTAATATACAGCGAAAAAGTACCTGTAATAACTACAGGAGCAGGAAATCCAGCCAAGTATATAGACAAGCTGAAGGAGATTGGCACAAAGATAATACCTGTAGTGCCTTCGGTTGCACTTGCCAAGAGGATGGAAAAGTACGGAGTTGACGCCATAATAGCGGAGGGTACGGAAGCCGGCGGACATATAGGTGAGCTTACTACAATGGTGCTAGTGCCGCAGGTTGTAGACAGCGTGAGCATACCTGTTATAGCTGCGGGCGGAATAGCAGACGCAAGAGGCATGGTTGCAAGCTTTGCTCTTGGAGCTCAGGGCGTTCAGATGGGAACAAGATTCGTGTGCAGCACTGAGTGCACAGCGCACGATAACTATAAAAAAATGCTTGTTGAGGCCAAGGACAGGGATGCCATAGTGGCTGGAAGGTCAACAGGCCATCCTGTAAGATGTCTAAAGAACAAACTCATGAAGGAGATGCTCCAAATGGAAAAAGAAGGAGCATCACTTGAAGAAATGGACAAAAAAGGAGTAGGCAGGCTCAGGATAGCAGTAAGAGAAGGAGACGTTGTCGGCGGCTCTGTAATGTCTGGACAGATAGCTGGCATGGTGTGTGACATCAAGCCGTGCAAGGAAATTATTGAAGAAATAATGAATGACACTCAAAGAGTCATAGAGGGTCTGAGGATATTATAGGAGGATTGCGATGGGTAAGCTGGCTGTAGTATTTCCGGGACAGGGCGCTCAATATGTAGGCATGTGCAAGGACATATATGAGTCTTTTGAAACGGCAAGAAGAATCGTAGACAAGGCAAATGAAATACTCGGTGTGGACATTAAGAAGCTCATGTTTGAAGGTCCTGAAGAAGACCTGAGGCTCACAGAAAACACACAACCGGCCATACTTGTTCACAGCATCGCCATGTATGAGATTTTGAAAGAAAGCCTTCCTCTTGAAATAAGTGCTGTTGCGGGATTGTCTCTTGGAGAGTATTCAGCCCTTGTTGCAGCAGACATATTTGATTTTGAAAAGGCAGTGCCGTTTGTCAAAAAAAGAGGTCAGATTATGCAGGACGAGGTATCGAGCGACAGTGGAACAATGGCTGCCATACTTGGACTTGACAGAGAAATTCTCGTACAGGTTGTTGAGGAGTGCAAGAGCCTTGGTATAATCGAGGCGGCCAACTTCAACTGCCCTGGGCAGATAGTCATATCAGGGGAGATGCGCCCTATAGAAGAAGCGGTGAGGCTCTGCAAGGAAAGAGGCGCAAAAAAAGCTGTAATGCTCAGTGTTAGCGGTCCTTTCCATACATCGATGCTTCTTGGAGCTGGAGAGAAACTGAGAAAGGAGCTCGAGAGCATAGAGCTATCAGAAGGCAACTTTCCTGTGGTATCCAATGTGACTGGAGACTATGCAAGGCCGGGCGATGTGAAGGAGCTTCTCGTAAGCCAGGTAAGCTCAAGCGTGCTTTGGGAGGATTCGATCTCCAGACTAATAGACGACGGATTCGATACATTCATTGAAGTTGGGCCGGGAAAAACTCTGACTGGCTTTATTAACAAGATAGCCAAGGCCAAGAAGGCTTCAGTTAGCGTTGACAATGTTGAAAATCTTGAAACGCTTCAAAAGCTTATTGAAAAAAGAGCCTGATTCTAGGAGGTTTTGAAATGATAGACATGAAGGGTAAAGTGGCTGTAGTTACAGGTGGTTCCAGAGGAATCGGAAGTGCAATTGCGCTTAAGCTGGCAGCCGCTGGAGCCGATGTTGCCATAAACTATTCCGGGAGTGAGGATAGGGCAAGGCTTCTCAAGGAAGAAATTGAAAAAATGGGCGCAAGGGCCATCATAGGAAAAGCTGATGTCTCAAGCCCTGAAGATGTAAAAGCGTTTTTCGAGCTTGTCATGAACGAGTTTGGCAGAATAGACGTGCTTGTAAACAATGCCGGAATAACTAAGGATGCCCTCATTATAAAAATGAGTGAGGAAGACTGGGATAATGTTATTAATGTCAACCTAAAAGGGGTATTTAACTGTACAAAGGCTGTAACAAGACAAATGATGAAGCAAAGATGCGGAAAGATAATAAACATATCTTCCATAGTCGGCATATCAGGCAATGCCGGCCAAGGCAACTATTGCGCATCCAAAGCCGGCGTGATAGGCTTTACAAAGGCCATGGCCAGAGAGCTGGCGTCTAGAAACATAAATGTCAATGCTGTGGCTCCAGGCTTCATAGCCACTGACATGACGGACGTCCTAAAAGACGACGTAAAGGAGTCCATGCTTAAGAGCATACCGCTTGGCAAATTCGGAGAGCCCGAGGATGTTGCCAATCTTGTGCTATTCCTTGCAAGCGACATGTCAAACTACATAACAGGACAGGTTATGAATGTAGACGGCGGGTTTGTGATGTAGACAAAACAGCAATTAGTCATTAATATTAATATATAGAAATTAAAACTAAAACATAAAATTTGAGGAGGAATATAAAATGGTATTCGAAAAAATAAAAGAAATAGTAGCTGAGCAGCTTGGTATTGATGAACTGGATACAATAAAAAAAGAAAGCTCTCTTATAAACGATCTTGAGGCGGATTCACTAGATGCTGTTGAGATAATAATGGCAATTGAAGATGAATTCGGCGTTGAAATTCCAGATGAAGATGCAGAAAAATTCAAATCTATAGGTGATATAGTAAGCTACGTAGAAGAAAACAAGTAGTCGGGGGTAAATTTAATGAAAAAAAGGGTAGTAATTACTGGAGTAGGATGTGTTACACCTATTGGCATAGGCAAAGAAAAATTTTGGGATTCTCTTGAGAAGGGTGTCAGCGGTGTTTGCAAGCTAACCAGATTTGAAGCGCCGACACTTGCGACTCAAATAGCAGCCCAGATCAACGATTTTGAACCGACGAACTTTATCGAGAAAAGAGAAGTAAAGAAGATGGACAGGTTCACTCAGTACGCAGTTGCTTCAGCGAAGATGGCGTATGAGGATGCAGGGATAAAAGAAGTAAACGCCGAAAGAATGGGCGTTATAATCGGTTCTGGCATTGGCGGAATTGAGACTATGGAAGAGCAGCATACCAAGCTTATGGAAAAGGGACCAGGCAGAGTGAGCCCGTTCTTGATACCAATGATGATATCGAACATGGCGGCAGGTCAGGTGGCTATTATACTTGGAGCCAAGGGTCCTAACACATGTGTAGTCACTGCTTGCGCTTCGGGTACTCATTCAATAGGCGATGCATTCAAGACAATACAAAGAGGAGATGCCGACGTTATGATATGCGGAGGCGCAGAAGCGCCGATAACGCCTCTTTCGATGGCGGGTTTTTGCAGCATGAAGGCCCTTTCAACAAGAAACGACGAGCCTCAAAGAGCTTCAAGGCCTTTTGACAAGGACAGGGACGGCTTTGTAATGGGCGAAGGCGCAGGAATGCTTGTAATCGAAGAGCTTGAACATGCACTCAAAAGAAATGCAAGAATATACGCAGAGGTGGTTGGCTACGGCTCAACAGCTGATGCATACCATATAACAACGCCTTCAGAAACTGGCGAAGGGGCAGCTCGTGCTATGAAGATGGCCATAGATGATGCGGGTGCAAGCGTAGAAGAGGTTGACTATATTAATGCACACGGCACAAGCACAGAGTATAACGACAGATTTGAAACTCTTGCCGTGAAGTCGGTATTTGGAGAGCATGCATACAAGCTTGCAATGTCATCAACAAAGTCAATGACAGGACACCTCCTGGGTGCCGCTGGAGCTGTCGAGGCTATAGTCTGTGCTATGGCTATACACAACTCGTTCATACCTCCGACAATAAACATAGACAATCAGGATGAGGAACTTGACCTTGACTATGTTCCAAATACAGGCAGAAAAGCTGATGTGAGAATTGCGATATCAAACTCGCTTGGATTTGGCGGACACAACGGTACTCTGGCTTTCAGAAAATACGAATAGACTGTTTGAAAAAAACACGCTGTTTTGGTATAATTATACCATAAGACAGTAAATGTTCTCGGGAGGATTGCCATATGGAAAATAAAGAGTATGGTCAGATCAAGATATCAGAAGATGTAATATCGACAATAGCCAGTCTTGCGGCATCCGAAATAGAGGGAGTTGCCGAGATGAGCGGAAGCATCACAGGCGACATAATCGAAATACTCGGAAAGAAAAACCTAGGCAAAGGTGTTAAGGTTGTCGTAGAGGAAAACAAGGTGTATATCGATCTTTTCATACTTACTGAACACGGGGTGGTCATTCCTGATGTAGCATGGAAGGTTCAGGAAAATGTGAAAAATGCAGTTGAAAACATGACAGGGCTAGATGTAAAACAGGTCAACCTGCATGTTCAGGGAATAAGTTTCAAAAAGGAAAGTGTTCAGGAAAATATACAGTAAAAATATTAACCCTCTGAAATTTCAGAGGGTTAATTGTGCTTTAAAGTAAATGGAGGGTTTTGATGAGCAGGAAAATAAGCAGAGATATGGCAATGAAGCTTGCATACCAGATGGAAATAAGTAAGGATTTTAGCATTGAGAATGTTGAGGCCTTCATAGCCGAGAATGAAAATGAGAATGCTGAAGCGGAATTCATCAGGGATATTGGAATCAAGCTGGTAGACAACAAGGAGACTTTGGATTCGCTGATTTCGAAATATTCGAAGGGTTGGAGCATAGTAAGGATTTCGAAGATTGACCTGAGCATTCTCCGTGTGGCAATTGCTGAAATGCTTTACAGGAAAGATATAAGCAAAAGCATTTCAATAAACGAGGCAGTCGAGCTTGCCAAGACATATGGAGGCGAGAACTCTCCGGCGTTTGTAAACGGTGTTTTGGGAAGTGTCGCCAATGAAATCGAAGAATAAAATAATACTTGGAATAGACACAAGCTGCTATACAACTTCTATAGCAGCTATAAATTTAAATGGCGAACTCATGCTCAGTAGAAAATCCGCGATAAAAGTAAGAGCAGGTCAAAAAGGAGTAAGGCAGTCGGAAGGAGTATTCCAGCACATAAACAACCTGGGTGAACTATTTGGAAATATGCGCGCTGAAACAGGAGATAGCGAAATTGTGGCGGTTTGCGCTTCAAGCAGGCCAAGACCGGTGGACGGCTCGTATATGCCTGTTTTCAGCCCTGGCTACAGATTTGCCCAGTCTATTGCTGGCATCACCGGTGCAAGTCTATATGCGACTAGCCACCAGGAAGGCCACATAAGGGCAGCCAAATGGGACAGCGGACTGGATGTTGATAGCTTTGTGTCAATACACCTGTCTGGGGGCACAAGTGAAATACTGCTTGTAAGCTCAAAAACTGCCGGGTATGAAATGGAAATAATCGGAGGAACGAGAGACATCAGCGCGGGACAGCTTCTTGACAGAATAGGTGTAAGGCTTGGATACGATTTTCCATGCGGCAGAAGGATTGATGAAAATGCGCTCGAGTTTGACGGAGAAACGCCCAAACTCAAGATATCGCATGATAAGGGATATATTAATCTGTCGGGCATAGAAACTGCTATTTACAAAATAATAGACAGCGCCGACAGCTGCAGAGAGATTGAAAAACAGGTTTCATATATGGCCATGGATGCGATATGCACCAAGCTCTACAGGGCGCTGTCGCACACAGCAAAGAGCCATGGCTGCAGCGATGTGCTCTTTGCCGGAGGCGTATCTTCAAGCAGATTCCTTTCGAGCAGACTAAGTGATATGCTCAAGGTTGAGGGAATAAGAACTTACTGGTGCAATCCGGAATATGCACAGGATAGTGCGGTTGGAGCGGCGCTGATAGGCTATGATATTTATCAGAATGAACATGGGGATGAATAGGATGAAACTGAGGGCTCTTTCGGTAAGCCACGTCAATTCGTATATAAAAAAGCTGACAAGCAACGATCCCATACTCTGTAACATAAGAGTAAAGGGCGAGATATCCAACTTTAAGGCACATGCCAGCGGAAACATATATTTTTCGCTCAAGGATGAGGATTCGAAGCTCAGATGCGTGATTTTCAGGGAGTATGCCGGAGAACTCACGCAGGAGCTTGAAGAGGGTATGAGCATAACGGTCGGAGGAAGCATAACTCTCTATGAAAAGGACGGCCAGCTCCAGATGTACGTAAGAACCGTAGAAGTTGAAGGAGTAGGCGAGCTGTATGCCAAATTCCTAAAGCTCAAGGAAGTTCTTGAGAAGGAAGGCATATTCGACATGTCAAGGAAGAAGATGCTGCCCAAGTATCCATCGAAAGTCGGAGTTATAACATCGGAGTCTGGCGCAGTAGTAAGGGACATAATAAATGTAATAGCCAGGAGATTTCCAAAGGTCGATGTTGTGCTCTACCCCGTGGCTGTGCAGGGCGAAGGGGCAGCCGGGCAAATGATAAAAGGGATTCAAATTTTGAATCAACTGGGCAACATTGATGTTATAATATTAGGTAGGGGCGGAGGCTCAATGGAGGAGCTCTGGTCGTTTAATGATGAAGCTTTGGCAAGGGCGATAGCAGCTTCGGATGTGCCAGTTGTTTCGGCAGTTGGACATGAGACTGATTTTACAATAAGTGATTTTGCAGCCGACATGAGGGCCCCGACGCCATCAGCTGCGGCTGAGCTGAGCGTTCCATCGCTCGTTGAAATCAACTATCGTCTTGAGAGTATACAAAATAAGATATACGGCGATATGAAAGGTCTCATGGAAAAGAAGCTGGCTGAGCTTTCAAGGATAGAGGGGAGCAGCCTATTCAGGAGGCCGTACAGTTTGCTTGACGACAGAATGATTGCTCTGGATGCTGCTTTCACGAGCATCAGTTCAGAGATAAATCGGAAGGTGAAAGGCATGGGCGAGAACATTGAACTTACCGGAAGAAACCTTTTCAATCTGAATCCGCTTTCCATACTGTCAAGAGGCTATGCTATAGTCCATAAGGATGGTCTTCTCGCAGGCAGAGTCGAAGGCCTTAATGAGGGTGAAACTGTCAAAGTAAGATTTTGCGACGGTACTGCTCAGTGCACTGTCGATAAAATAACAAAGGACTGATTATTTTATGAGCAAATATAATTATGAAACTGCTTACGAAAAGCTTGAAGAAATAATGAAAACGCTCGAGGCGGGAAGCCTTCCGCTTGATGAATCTCTCAGACTGTATGAAGAGGGCATAAAGATGTACAGAATATGCAGCGGACTTCTGGAAAAGGCCCAGCTTAAAATAGCAAAGCTTGTGGATAAAGACGGAGAATGGATTGAAGAAAATTTCAATGTTCAGGAGGATTAACATGGACTTCAAAATAGAGCTTGGCAATAGGCACAGCTTCATAGAGGACAATCTTAAAAGCGCAATACCTAATGTGCAGGGGCCGCATGGAATACTTTTTGATTCAATGAAATACAGCCTTGCGGCAGGCGGAAAAAGACTAAGGCCTATGCTCCTTTTGGAGGCATGCAGAATAAGCGGCGGGGACATTGAGAAGGCTATGCCGTTCGCATGCGCAATAGAGATGATACACACTTATTCGCTTATACACGACGACCTGCCTGCTATGGATGATGATGACCTCAGGAGGGGAAAGCCAACCAACCATAAAGTGTATGGCGAGGGAATAGCAGTGCTTGCAGGTGATGGACTCCTAAATTATGCATTTGAGACAATGCTTGAAGCCTCAGTAAATAGCGGAGAAGACTGCATGAGGCATATAAGAGCAGCCAATGAAATAGCAAAGGGCGCAGGAGTTTTCGGCATGATAGCCGGACAGACAGCTGACCTTGAGTCTGAAGGCAAGAGAGTTGACGAAGCCACTCTTGAATTCATACACATGAACAAGACGGCACAGCTCATAATAAGGCCCATGAGGGCGGGAGCCATACTTGCCGGGGCAAGCGAAGAAGCCCTGGAGGCAATAACGGAATATGCAAAAAATATCGGCCTGGGATTTCAGATAGTAGATGACATACTAGATGTCATAGGGGATCAGGAAAAGCTCGGCAAGAATGTCGGCAGCGACATTGAGAAGGAAAAATCCACATATCCTTCGATGTACGGACTTGAGGAATCAAAGCGAATTGCATTCGATAAAATTGCAAAAGCAAAAGTTGCAATATCGTTCTTTGGAAGCGAAGCTGAATTTCTGTTGGGGCTTGCAGATTATATTACAGACAGGGAATTTTAAATTTAATAAATTTAATATAGATAGAGAATTTTGATGGGGGGACTCCTATAGTGTCTTTTTTCAGAGATGTTGTCAACAACCAGGTTTTCATAATTTCAGTAACGGCATGGTTTATTGCACAGGTAATAAAAGTGCTGCTCACTTTAATTTTTGAAAAAAAACTTGATGCTTCAAGATTTGTTGGTTCCGGCGGAATGCCAAGTTCGCATTCGTCATTTGTGACAAGCCTTGCTACTGCGATAGGAATTGTTGAGGGTTACGATTCCGATATGTTCGCCATGGCTCTTGTATTGGCGCTCGTAGTAATGTATGATGCTGCAAATGTCAGAAGAGCTGTCGGTAAGCAGGCAAAGCTGCTCAATGTTCTGGTGGAGGATATACACAAGCTCTTTGAGGATATCAACCAGCATAAGAAGATATATATTGAAAAAAGGCTTAAGGAGCTGATTGGACATACTCCTATCGAAGTTCTTTCAGGAGCAGTGCTTGGAATAATAGTGGCAAATTTAATGATTTGAAAAAATTGCTAGGTTTTGGTATAATGGCTTTTTAAGGGTGATGCAGTATCCTAGTCAGTCATTGCAGTCTGGAAGGCGGGGCTAAAAATCCGTCGAAGGGCACATCGATGAAGTTCCTTGTTTTGGCTTCTGACGCCCAGTCGGGGGTCATTTCTGGGAGTAAGGAGTAGGGGGCGATCTGCAATGGCATGCAGGCGTAGACCCTCGCTTCGCGGAGACCGGCCCGCAAGGCCGGAGAAACCTGCTGAAGGTCTGAAAAGGCTGAAAGTAGCGTAGCCTGCCTTGAGTGGGGTGGGGAGATAAGCAGATCAGGTTTGTTCCTTCTGAGCTCGAAGGAATGAATCATCGCTGCTTGAAACCCATCCTGCAAAAGAGGCTAAGGACTGTGATGGTTGTTGAGGAAAACTCCTAGGCTGAAGGGCAGGCTGGGGATTGCAGTGCGGACTAAGTGGTGATCCAGTTTTGCATCTGGTGACAATGCTAAAGAGGCTTTAAAGGGAAACCGCTATCTTGGCGACAGGTAGTAGCCTCTTGGGAAATCCTACTGGACCTAAGCCGTAAGTTTTATCCAGCCGGCCATCACCCTTTTTAATAAACAAGCATTATAATCCTAGTATCCTAAAATACTAGGATTAACTTTATAATATAGATAAGGCTTGAGATTGAATTACCGGAACAAAGAAGGTGTTATATTTGGGCAAAGGCCACAGCTTATTGAGCAATTTGAAATGGGCAGTTTCTATAGGCGTAGTCAGTTTTTTTATAGCGGTATTCATGAGCGTGATATCCGAAACCATACTCAGGCATGCAAGCATAGCAATAGCATTCTGCGTTCTGGTTGTAATAATATTGATAGGCGTTTTGTTTGATGCCGTGGGCATAGCGGTTGCAGCGTCTACTGAGAAGGCTTTCCACTCAATGGCGGCAAACAGGGTAAAGGGAGCCGGCACTGCTGTGAAGGTTGTAAGGAATGCGAGTGCAGTCTCGAGCATATGCAACGACGTCATAGGCGATATTTGCGGCATAATAAGCGGCGCGGCTAGTGCCATAATAATAGCACAGATAGCCGTTACGTACGACATAAAAGATGCCACTATAATGAGCATATCCCTGAGCGGTATTGTCGCAGCACTTACGATAGGCGGCAAGGCTCTGGGGAAGGAGTTTGGAATAAAAAAGTCCGATCTTATAGTTTTCGAATTTGCCAAGCTGCTCTATCTGATTGAAAGCGTGTCTGGCATTGAATTGTTGAAAATCAAAAAGAATGCGAGAAAGAAAAAGGGGTAGAAACCGGAATGTATAAGCATTTGAACAGCATACAGAGTCCTTCAGATATAAAGAAAATGAATCCTGAAGAGTTGAAAGAGCTTTCAGGAGAGATAAGAAAATTTCTAATTGAAAAGGTCTCAAAAACAGGCGGACATTTGGCTTCAAACCTGGGAATAGTGGAAATAACTCTTGCACTGCACTACTGCTTCAACACTCCGGAGGACAAGTTCGTATGGGATGTTGGGCACCAGTCATATGTGCATAAGATGATAACAGGACGAAGGGACGGCTTTGACTGCCTGAGGCAGTATGATGGGCTCGCCGGCTTTCCCAAAAGATGCGAAAGTGAGCATGACGCATTTGACGTAGGGCACAGCAGCACTTCCATATCCGCGGCGCTTGGCATGGCGGTGGCCAGGGATTTAGAGAAAAAGAACAATTCGGTAGTGGCAATAATCGGAGACGGCGCGCTTACTGGGGGCATGGCTTTTGAGGCTCTCAACCATCTGGGTCATGTAAAGTCGGATATGATAGTAATATTAAATGACAATGCCATGTCAATTTCTAAAAACGTGGGCAGCTTGTCCAACTATCTCTATAAGCTGAGAACCCATAAGGTGTACAACACATTTAAGGGTGAGGTTCAGGGCATAATCAGGTCAATCCCCAAAATCGGCGGCAAGGTATACAAGACCGCACTCCGAGTCAGGGACGGCATGAAGTATTTTATGCTTCCGGGAATATTTTTCGAAGAAATGGGAATAAAGTATTTTGGACCTGTAGACGGACATGATATAGAGGAGCTTACAAAGCTTTTTGAAAGCGTGAAGGGGATCAAGGGTCCGGTGCTCATACATGCAATAACAAAAAAAGGCAAAGGATATGCGCATGCAGAGAATCACCCAGACAAGTATCACGGCGTGGGCAGTTTTGACATAGAAAAAGGAGTTCAGCCATCGGCTGCCAGGACATATTCAGATGTTGCAGGCGAAAAGCTGCTGCAAATGGCAAGACAGGACAAACGCATAGTGGCAATTACCGCCGCAATGCCTGACGGTACGGGGATGAGGAAGTTCAGGGATGAGCTTCCAAGAAGGTTCTTCGATGTTGGAATAGCCGAAGGACATGCGGTGACGTTCTGCGCAGGACTTGCGGCAGGCGGGCACAGGCCGTTTTTTCCGGTGTACTCAACTTTTTTGCAAAGGGGATTCGACCAGATAATACACGATGTCGCCATGCAAAAGCTCCCGGTTACTTTCATGCTGGACAGAGCAGGAATTGTGGGCAATGACGGGGAAACCCACCATGGAGTATACGATCTTAGCTATCTGGGACTTGTTCCGAATATTGTCACTATGGCTCCCATGGATGGCTTGGAGCTTGAGCAGATGCTTGAGTTCTCAATGACTGTGAACATGCCGGTAGCAATAAGGTACCCAAGGGGCAATGCCTCAGCTGCAGCTGTCAGCAGAAGTGAGCTGAGGCTTGGGAGATGGGATGTAATTAAGCACGGAGAAGAAATAGCCATAGTTGGAATTGGCAAAGGTGTGGAGATAGCGCTTGAAGCGTCGGAGCTGCTCAAAAACAAAGGCATGAAACCAGCTGTAATAAATGCTAGGTTCTTGAGCCCTATGGACATGGAATATATAAGCTCCATAGCCGTAAAGTTCAAGCATATATTCACAATCGAGGATAATGTTCTAAGCGGAGGGTTTGGTAGCAAGCTTAAATGCATGCTTTCAGATTTGATTCCGGAACTTAGGATAACAAATATAGCCTTGCCAGACAAATTCATAGAGCATGGGAATACGGAAATATTGCTGCACAAATACGGTTTGGACGCACAAAGCGTATCCGACAGGATATCAGGCTGTATGCCCGGTTCTCAAACAGGGAAGGATATGTAATGAAGAAAAGACTTGATGTATTGGTTTACGAAAAGGGGCTTGTGGATTCCAGAGAAAAGGCAAGGTCGACAATAATGGCCGGGATTGTCTATGTAGACAATCAGAAGGCGGAAAAGCCGGGAATGCCGGTGGATGAATCGGCCACTATTGAGGTAAGAGGCAAGCTGATGCCGTATGTCAGCAGAGGAGGCCTTAAGCTCGAAAAGGCGCTCAATGCATTCGATATTGATTTAAGAGAGACTGTATGTATGGATGTTGGAGCTTCCACAGGCGGATTCACTGACTGCATGCTTCAAAACGGAGCCACAAAAGTTTACTCTGTAGACGTTGGTTACGGGCAGCTGGCTTGGAAACTCAGGAGCGATGAGCGTGTAGTATGCATGGAGAGGACAAATATCAGAAATGTAACTCCGGAAGACATCGCAGACAAGATCAACTTCATATCAATAGACGTATCTTTTATTTCGCTTAAGCTTGTAATACCTGTAGTAAGGCAGCTGCTCGACGAGGGAGGCCGCATAGTTGCTCTGGTCAAACCACAGTTCGAAGCTGGTCGTGAAAAAGTTGGCAAAAAAGGCGTAGTCAGGGACAGAAATGTCCACAGGGAAGTGGTGGGTGAAATAGCAGGTTTTGTGCAGGAGGTAGGCTTCGAGGTTTTAGGCATAGATTATTCGCCTGTCAAAGGGCCAGAAGGCAATATCGAGTATTTGCTGTACATTAAAAAATCTGAAAATCATACCAGCAGCGATTTGGATAGTTTGGTAAATGAGATAGTAGAAATATCACATTCAGATTTAGACAATTAATGTAACCCAGCCAAAAAAGGAGGATTCGATTTTGAAGTTATCCAGACATTCTCAGATTTTAGAACTTATCAAAAATAAGGAAATTGAAACTCAAGATGAACTTGCGCTCGAACTGAAGACAATAGGTATAAATGTTACGCAGGCAACCGTATCAAGGGACATAAAGGAGCTTAAGCTTGTAAAGGTACTAAGCCCAAGCGGCAAGTACAAATACACTTATCTTGAAAAGGATGACAAGAAATCTTCAGACAGACTTATCAGAATAGCCAAAGAGACTCTAATGTCCATGGATTTTTCTGAAAACATAATTTGTCTCAGGACTGTCAAAGGAGCCGCCCCTATAGTGGCTCACGCCATAGACAGCCTTGAGCTTGGAGAAATAGTTGGGACTGTAGGCGGAGTGGACACTGTATTTGTACTTGTAAGAGACAAAAAAGATATGGACCATATATTGGAAAGATTTAAAAAGCTGCTTTAAGCAGACTGAAAGAGGGATTTGGATATGATCCTAGAGCTCTATGTGAAGAATTTCATACTTATTGATGAGGCAAGGCTGAGATTTGAAAACGGCCTTAATATATTGACGGGAGAAACGGGTTCTGGTAAATCGATAATTCTCAATGCACTACAACTGTGCATGGGCGAAAAATGGGACAAGGACTATATAAGAAGAGGCGAGAAAAGCTCTGTAGTCGAGGCGGCCTTCCATATTGAAGGCGTTGAGCTGAGGGAAGAGTTTTCCAATATGGGGTTTGACTGTATGGAGGATGGAATTATAATCATAACCCGCGAAATAATGGAGGACGGCAAAAGCATAAGCCGGATAAACGGAAGGAACGTTAAGGTATCCCTTCTCCGCAATATATCGGATAAGATTATAGACATACATTCCCAGCATGAAAGCCACGAGCTTTTCAACAAGGAGCGATATGTCGGATACCTGGACAGATATGCCGGCAAGCACCTGGGCGAGGTAATGCATTCCTACAGGGGGCTTTACAGCGAATACAGGGATATAAAAGCGCAAATCGGCAAGCTGGCCCAGGGCGAGAACGAGCTCCAGGCACAAAGGGATATGGATCTTTTGAGATTTCAGATAAATGAAATTGAGGAAGCCGGAATAGACAGGGATGAGCTTGAGCAGATAGAAAAAGAGCTTGAGATGGCGAGGAATATAGAAAACATTCAAAAGAAGCTTTTGGGATGCTACTCGTCATTATACGCTTCTGAGTACAACATTACTGATATGATTTCAGCCGTAATGCGCGATATGGGCGAGATATCAGCCTACGACGATAAGCTGGGCAGATTTGCAGCTGCGGTCGAGGATATCTACTACAGAATAAGCGACCTGTCCAAGGATATCAGACGCTACAGTGAAGGGATAAGCCTGGACGAAGAGAGGCTGAGCGAGCTTGATTCGAGAATATCTCAGATAAACAGTCTCAAGCGAAAATACGGCAATACGGCGGATGAGATACTTGAGTATCTGGATGAAATAAAACAAAGGCTAAGTGAGCTGGAAAACAGGGACGAAATGGCTGAGCGCCTCAGAATTGAACTGAGCCGTAAAACGGAGGAGCTTGAAGTGCTTGCGCTCGAGCTGAGCGGACTGCGAAAGAAGGCGGCCGAGGATTTTGCAAAAAAGCTGCGCAAGGAGTACAAGTCGCTTAACAGCAGCTATGTTGATTTCGAAATTGAATTCTCACAAAAGGACGCTTTCACCGAAACGGGAAAGGACGATGTGGCCTTCATGGTCTCCTTCAATAAGGGAGAAAAGCTCATGCCGGTCTACAAGGTGGCCTCGGGGGGCGAAATTTCAAGATTCATGCTGACGCTTAAAAATATAACTACTCAATTTGAGCCTGTAGAAACCTTGGTGTTCGACGAAATAGATACAGGGATCAGCGGGATTGCGGCTCAGGTTGTAGGCAGCAAGCTCAAGGAAATTTCAAGGATAAAACAGGTCATATGCATTACGCACCTGCCTCAGATAGCTGTCAACTCAGATGCTCATTTCAGCATTGAAAAGGTGACAAAGGGCGATGCTGTTGTCACAAGGATAGAAAAACTCTCGCTGGATGGCAAGATTAGCGAGATAGCCAGACTTATAGGCGGGATGAACATAACGAAGACGACACTGCAAAATGCTAAAGAAATTCTGGGGGTAGCCTTAGATTCACAGGAGGCTGAAAATGGGGATGAGAAGTAGCAAGGTAAGAGTTGCAATAGCTGATGACAACAGGGAATTCTGCCAAATAATGATTGAGTACCTATCAGAACAAGAGGAAATTGAAATAATCGGCGTGGCAAACGACGGTATGGAGGCGGTCGAGCTGGTAAACCAGAAAAAGCCCGACCTGCTCCTGCTCGATATAATAATGCCATATCTTGACGGTTTTGGGGTAATCAAAAGACTTAAGGCAAGCTGTAGGGATTACGAGCCAAAGATAATTGTCGTATCAAACGTGGGTCAGGAGAACATAGCACAAAAGGCCATACAGCTTGGAGCCGAGTATTATATGGTAAAGCCGTTTTGCGCGGATATGCTGCGTGAACGAATAATTCAAATCGCGAAGGCCGAACTCAAGCCCGGCAGGCAGTATCTGCAGCATGACTGTATTAGTGCCTTGCAGGAGCAATGCGCAGGGAGCATTGAAAATGAAATCACTAACATACTGCATGATATAGGTATGCCACCGCATATAAAAGGATATTTGTATCTCGGTGAGGCAATAAGACTAGTGGTACATAATGTGGGGCTCCTGAGCGGCATAACAAAGGAGCTTTACCCCAAGATAGCAATTACATACGGCACAACGCCAAGCAGGGTTGAGCGTGCAATAAGGCACGCAATTGAGGTATCATGGAACAAGCGGGATTTGGAGACTGTCGAGCAGCTCTTTGGAGTGAAGTCAAACATGAAAAGGAGCAAGCCTACAAACAGCGAATTTATAGCCACGGTCGCAGAAAAGCTGAGGCGAGGCATATAGAGTTTAAATCAGATATGTAGATTGGTATAAAAATAATTTAAATTGATAAATCCCCTGTATAAAGTGCCTTTAAAGTGGGTAGAAATGAAATAGAAAGTATTTAATCACTTAAACAGGGGGGTTGAGACCATGACATTCGTTACTAATCCAGCTATAGGGGAACATCACTTAAAGGAAGAAAAAAAGCTACAAAAGGAAACAACAAAAAGAAAATACGAAGAGGAAAGAAGGGAGCTTGAAAAAGAGCTTCATGAAAATAAGATAGAAATCGAAAAGCTTTTTAATGAAAAATTTGAGTATTGCGATGAAAAAATCGAATATGACTGTTATTTTGTCAGATTCAAAAAAAGCGGCGAAGACAGCTATAAGGAGCTCAAATTTGAATTCGAAGAGAATTACATGCATCTGAAGCATATGTGGAAAACGGAAGAAGAATAATCAAAAAAATCCTGGAGTCTGTCAATAATTATGTGTATGATTCCTTAAAAAAGATATATTGTTCTATTGGATGCTTGCCTGGAAAGCTTTTAAACATGAGCCTTCCAGGCTTTTTATTACTTAAATTAAATATTTTGCC